>OFJB01000070.1_pt1 | contig 68981 bp, 58 predicted proteins | sample 1775081 | NCBI WGS metagenome assembly OFJB01 (sample SAMN08195771, study PRJEB24354) | sludge metagenome | isolation source: initial sludge from phenol fed wastewater aerobic bioreactor | place: India: Nagpur | collected 2016-06-05 | reverse complement strand
CGCCATGGCCGCCCCCGTCCCCACCGTCCAGCCGGACGAACCCGCGCCCCTGCCCCCCGAAACGGAGGCGCCCGCCGAAACGGAGGCGCCCACCGCCGAGGCCCCGATCGAGCCCGTGCTCGAACCGGCGACCACCGCCGCCGGCCCGGTCGAGACCGCCGCCGAGGTCGAGGCGGACGTCGAGGTCGAGGCGCCGGGCGAACCCGCCGCGCCCGAGGTCACGCCGCCCCCGGCGATCGATCTCACCCCGCCCGCGCAAGTGAAGACCTCGTGGTGGCAGAAGCTGAAGTCCGGCCTCGGCCGCACCTCCTCGGCCCTGACCTCGGGCATCGGCGCGATCTTCACCAAGCGCCGTCTCGACGAGGAGACGCTGGAGGAGCTCGAGGACATCCTGATCCAGGCCGACCTCGGCCTCGCCACCGCCACCCGCATCACCGAGGCGCTGCGCAAGGATCGCTACGACAAGGAGATCACCGACGGCGAGGTCCGCGCGGTGCTCGCCGCCGAGATCGAGAAGGTCCTGCTGCCCGTGGCAAAGCCGCTCGAGATCGAGGGCACCGCCAAGCCGCACGTGGTCCTCGTCGTCGGCGTCAACGGCTCCGGCAAGACCACCACCATCGGCAAACTGTCGATGAAGCTCGCCCGCGAGGGCCGCAAGGTGACGCTCGCCGCCGGCGACACCTTCCGCGCCGCCGCGATCGAACAGCTGAAGATCTGGGGCGCCCGCACCGGCGCCACCGTCGTCGCCCGCGAGCCCGGGGCCGACGCCGCCGGCCTCGCCTTCGACGCCCTGGTGACCGGCCGCGAGACCGGCTCCGACGTGGTGGTGATCGACACCGCCGGCCGCCTCCAGAACCGCGCCGAGCTGATGGCCGAGCTCGAGAAGATCATCCGCGTGATCAAGAAGCAGGATCCGACCGCGCCGCACGACGTGATCCTGACCCTCGACGCCACCACCGGCCAGAACGCGGTCAATCAGGTCGAGATCTTCGGCAAGGTCGCCGGCGTCACCGGCCTCGTCATGACCAAGCTCGACGGCACCGCCCGCGGCGGCATTCTGGTCGCCGTCGCCGAGAAGTTCGGCCTGCCGGTCCACTTCATCGGCGTCGGCGAGGGCGTCGAGGATCTGGAACCCTTCGACGCGAAGGACTTCGCCCGCGCCGTCGCCGGGTTGGACCACTGACGGGCGCCCATCGGCGCCCGCCCGCGCCCGCTCAGTCTTCCTTGTAGCCGAGCGGCGGGATGCCCTGTTCGGCCCCGTAATACTTGTAGGGCAGGAACTTGCCCGACATGGTGATGCGCACCCGGTCGCCCTTGGGATCGGGCTGGCGTTCGAAATCGAAGTCGAAGTCGATCGCCGACATGATGCCGTCGCCGAACTCCTCCTCGATCAGCGCCTTCCAGGCCGGGCCGTTGACCATGATCAGCTCGTAGAAGCGATAGATCAGCGGATCGGTCGGCGGCATGGCGATGCCCTCGCCGCGCATCGGCACCTCGTTGAGCATCGCCTCTTCCGCCGCCGAGAGGCCGAACAGCGCCGCCGCCTTGGCCGCCAGCGGCTTCACCAGCTTCATCTGGCCGAGCAGCGCGCCGACGATCAGAACCGGCGACATGCCGCCGATCTCGCCGGTGACATGGGCCCAGGACCAGCCCTTCTCACGCTTGATGTCGAGGATCTTCTCGGTGAGGTCCGAACGCTTCATCGGTCGTCGTCTCCGGCCGGGATGGCGGCAACGGGCGCATCCCCGACCCGGCCGCCGCGTCGTCCCGATCGGATCGCTCCCGCGCCGGCACGCCCGCCGTCGCAAGCCGCATGCCATCGCCGAACCGCCCATCTCCGGCCCTCGGCATCGACCCCGCCCGAGCGGCGCGCCCGCCGCTTGCGCATCTGCCGTCGAAGCGGGCAGGACCGGCGACGGGATCAGTCGATCTCGCGCGCCGCCTCGGGCAGCAGGATCGGCACCCCGTCGCGGATCGGATAGGCGAGCTTGGTCGAGCGCGAGATCAGCTCCTGCGCGGCGGCGTCGTATTCGAGCCGCCCCTTGGAGATCGGACACACCAGGAGTTCGAGCAGCTTCGGATCGAGCTGTCCCCGACGGCGATCCTCGGTCACCGGAACGTCCACCATCGCGCCTCTCCTTCGGGTCTCATCCCAAGCTCATGAAATTCGGACCTGTCCGAATTTCATGAGTGTCACGGCCTGGCCGGCCGACGCCCGTTCGGGCTTGCCTTCGCCCTCGACGTTTCGAATGGGTCGAAACCTCGTGAGCTCGGTCTCACTGCAACGGGCCGGTCGGCGTGCCCTCGCCGCCGAGCGAACGCTCGGTGATGGCGATCAGAAGCGCCGCCCGTTCCTCGAGGCTCGGCGCCTCGAGCAGCGCCTGCTTCTCGCGCGGCCCGCACGGCGACATCATCGCCAGACCGTCGACGAGCGCCTCGTTGCCGGCCTCCTCGAAGCCGGAGCGATCGAGCTGCGGCGCATGCACCGCGAGCCAGGCCGAGAGCGTCTTCAGAACCGCCGCGCGATCGACCACCGCTTCGCCGCGTCCCGCCTCGAAGTCGGTCGCGAAGGGCGCGGCGTCGATCTGGCAGAGCCGATAGGGCGTCGTCGTCGCCAGTTCCTCCACCACCCGGAAGCGGGCGATGCCGGTCAGTCCGATGGTCAGCCGCCCGTCGCCGGTCTCGCCGAACTGGGTGAGCCGGCCGACGCAGCCGACCCGCTCCAGCGGCGGTCGCGACGGGATCATCGGATGGGGCGTGTCGAGACGCGGCTGGATCATGCCGATCAGCCGATCGCCGGACAGCACCGCCTCGATCATCGCCAGATAGCGCGGCTCGAAGATGTTGAGCGGCAACACCCGGCGCGGCAACAAGAGCACCCCGGCGAGCGGGAACACCGGCACCACCGCCGGCAGGTCGCCCGGCCCGTCGTAGACCTCGTTGCCGGCCCGCGTCATGCGTCCGCCCTCACGAGAACAGCGCGGAGGAGAGACGGCGGCGGCCGTAGAGCGTCGCCGGGTCCTTGTTGCCCCAGGCCTCGAAATAGGTGAGCAGCTGCTTGCGGGCGCCGTCGTCGTTCCAGGCGCGGTCGCGACGGAAGATCTCGATCAGCTGATCGGCGGCCTCCTGCTTGTGATCCTTGGCGGCGAGCACCAGGGCGAGGTCGAACCGGGCCTGATGATCGTTGGGATCGCGGGTGATCCGCGCCTCGAGCTCGACCACGTCGGAGAGATCGGCGCTCTGCTGCGCCAGCGCCATGCGCGCCTTGAGCGCCGCCACGCGCGGATCGGCCGACGCCGCCGCCGGCACCGAGGCGAGCAGTTCCTCCGCCTCCTTGAACTCGCCCGCGCTCACGCAGACGTCGGCGAGCCCGAGGATCGCCGCGAGATTGTCCGGCTCGGCCTGCAGCACGGCCGCGAAATGCTGCGACGCCGTCTGGAGATCACCCGCCGCCAGCGCCGCCTCGCCCTCGGCGATCAGCGTCTCGACCGGCGAGGGCGCCCCGCCGGCGGAGATCTTGTCGATGAAGGTCTTGATCTGGCTCTCCGGCAAGGCGCCCATGAAGCCGTCGACCGGCTGGCCGCCCTTGAAGGCGATCACCGCCGGGATCGAGCGGATGCCCATCTGACCGGCCACCTCGGGGTGGTGGTCGATGTTCATCTTGACCAGCTTCACCTTGCCCTTGGCGGCGCGGACCACCTTCTCGATCGCCGGAGCGAGCTGCTTGCACGGCCCGCACCATTCCGCCCAGAAGTCGACCAGCACCGGCACCGTCGCCGAGGCCTCGATGACGTCCTTCATGAAGTCGCGGGTGGTGGTCTCGCGCACCAGATCGTCGCCGCCGCCGGCCGGCGCGGCCGGCTGAGCCGGCTTGGAGGGGCTGAGGCCGGGAGAGAAGGTGAAGGTGGGGCCGGTCATGATCGTCTTTCTTCGCTCTGGTCGGCGGACCGCCGCTCGGGCTCGCGAAACGGGCCGGCGGCGCGCGCGGGGGATCCTGTCTCCCCCAAGATGGGATGAACGGCGGCGTTCCGCAATCGCCGAGACCACCGTCCGTGGGTCGATCTCAGGGTTCGAACGCGACCTTTCCGTTCGAGACGGCGACGATCAGCGGCGGATGGCCGGTCGCCTCGAGGAAACGGACGAAGTCCTCGCGCCGGATCGAGGTGGTCGCGGTGTTCTCGAGCGGATGGAAGTTGAGGATCTCGTGCTCCATCATCGCCGCGTCGATCACCACGGTGACCCGGCCCTCGGTGTCGTTGACGATGCCGAACGGCGTCACCGAGCCCGGCGTCACGCCCACGAGCTCGAGGAGCAGCTCCGGCTTGCCGAAGGTGACCCGGCCCGAGGCGCCGATCACGCCGGAGATCGCCTTCAGATCGATCGCCGCGTCGCCTTCCGCCGTGACCAGGAAGATCCGGCCCTTCTTGTCCTTGAGGAACAGGTTCTTCGAATGGGCGCCGGGGATGGCCGCCTTGACCGATCGGCTCTCGGCCACCGTGAAGACGGCCTCGTGGTCTCGGGTCGTCGTGGCGATGCCGAGATCGGCGAGGCGGGCGAGAAGGTCGGCACGGGAGATCGGCATGGCGGGATCCGAAGCGGAGCGAGGGGCCGGCCGGACCTTAAGGGACCGCGCCCCGGCGAGGCAACCCGGCCCGCGCGGGTGAAGAAACCCCGCGAACCCCTCGATCGCGCTCGACCCGCGATGCCGGCGCCGTCCCTCCCCCTCGGCCGCCCCGCCGACCGGCCTCCGGGGCGGTTCCGGCAAGAACTTCAGTTTTTTTGTTCATCCCATTGGAGAACCTCATGTTTTTTCGTGAGACGCCTGTGGACAACCCGTCGCGGCGCACATCTTCGAAAAATCGGGCTTGCAGAAAGGAAAAAGCTGGGGCATAGAGGCGCCCGTCCGGCGGCGACGCCGGCACATACCCAGGATGCGGGAGTAGCTCAGGGGTAGAGCACAACCTTGCCAAGGTTGGGGTCGAGGGTTCGAATCCCTTCTCCCGCTCCAATTTCCCTCGAAGTTCGAGGGACTTGCAAAACGGCCGCCTTCGGGCGGCCTTTTTGTTTTCCGACGCTCCTCCGCCTCGCCTCACATCGGAGGCGCCGCTCGGGCCTCGATCGGCGGAGCGGCCGAACCGTCCGGTGCCGGGGCCGGCGTCGGGCGCAGCGCCGAGACGATCAGACCCGCCTGCCCGAGCCACCACGCCGCCCCCGCCCAGACCATCGCCCGCGACGAATCGTCGAGAAAGAGCGCCGCCATGCGCGCCACCGCCGCCGCCAGGAAGGCGGCGCAGGCGAGATCGGCGATCCGGTCGACCCTGAGCGCGCGGCCGCCGTGGCGCCGCACCACGCTCGCCTGGACCGCCCCGCACATCAGACCGAGCACCCCGGCCCCCCAGGCATGGAACCCCGCGTCGGCGAAGCGAATGTCGTCGAGGTGCCCGGCGAGCGCCGTGAGGGCGAAGCCGAACGGCAGGAAGGCATAGCCGAGATGGAGCGCGAGAAAGCTCGGCCGCGCGAGCGTCGTCACCCCCGACCATCCGGCGAGCCGCAGGGCATGGGCGAGAGCCGCCACCGTCAGCGCCGCGACCGTCGCCGGCGCGTTCGGGTCGAAACCCCAGGCCACCACCGCGACGAGCGTCGAGACCGCCACGGCGGCCTCGAGACCGGGCGGCCGCCACAGCTCCGGCTCGGCGCCCCGGCTCTTGCCGAGATGGCGCGTCAAGGCGGGCGTCACCCGCCCGCCGACCAGCGTGGCGATGGCGAGCGCCGCCCCGAGGCCGAGACGCTCGCCCATGTCGACCGGCAGACGCTCGAGCGAGACGAGCAGATCGACCACCGCGAGCGCCGTCAGAATCACCGGCACGAGCGCGTCGCGCCGATCCCCGGCGCGCGCGATCCGCATCCCCGCCGTGACCGCCAGCGCCGCCGGAAAGACGGCGGAGAGACCACGCACGGCGACGAGCGCGCTCCCGTCCTCGACCGCGAAGGGCAGTTGACCGACCCGCCCCGTCAGCCAGCAGCCGGCGAGCGCCAGCACCGTGGCGGGCGTGACCGGCGGAGATCCCGTCCAGCGCGGCAGGGCGGTCAGCAGTACCCCGGCGAAGGCGGCCGCAAAGCAGCCGAACACCATTTCATGACCATGCCACGGCCCGAGCGGCACCCCGTCGAAGGGCGCCGGCAGACCGAGACGCGACGCCAGCACGCCCCCCACCACGACGATGCCGCCGAGCCCCGCCAGCGTGAAGAACAGGCGATGGGGCGGCAGGCGCGCCGCGACCGGCGTCGTCATGGGGCGGGCCCCTCGCCGAGCCAGGCGGTCGGCTCCGGCAGATCCGGCACCCGCAGGAGCGCGAGCGCCCGCCGCGCGATCTGATCGACGACGTCGTCGACCGTCGCCGGACGCAGATAGAAGGCCGGCACCGGCGGCGCGACCACCGCGCCATATTCGGTGACCGCCGCCATCGCCCGGAGATGGCCGAGATGGAGGGGCGATTCCCGCGCGATCAGGACGAGCGGCCGCCGCTCCTTGAGATGGACGTCGGCGGCGCGCACGAGGAGATCGTCGGCGAGCGAGGCGGCGATCGCCCCGACCGCCCGCATCGAGCAGGGCGCGACGATCATGCCCTCGGTTGCGAAGGACCCGCTGGCGATCGCCGCCCCGATGTCGCCGATCGGATGACGGCGATGGACCAGCCCTTCGAGCCGGTCGAGGGCATCGGCGCCGACCTCCTCGCGCAGCGTCCTCTCGCCGGCGGCGGTGACGACGAGATGCACCTCGGCGCCCGCGAGAAGCTCGGCGAGACGCAGGCCGATCGCCGCGCCGGAGGCGCCGGTGAGCCCGAGGACGATGCGCGGACGCCGGTTCATCGGCTCTCTCCTCCCAGGCCGAGACGCGACCACAGCGCGTCGACCCGCGCGACCACCGCCGCGTCGGGTGCCAGCACCCGGCCCCATTCGCGGTCGGTCTCGCTGCCGATCTTGGTGGTCGCGTCGAGGCCCATCTTGCCGCCGAGCCCGGTCTTGGGCGAGGCGAAGTCGAGATAGTCGATCGGCGTGTTGTCGACCAACATCGTGTCGCGCGAACTGTCGGAGCGCGTCGAGATCGCCCAGATCACGTCGGTCCAGTCGCGCACGTCGATGTCGCGATCGACCACGATCACGAATTTCGTATAGGCGAACTGCGGCAGCATCGACCACAGCCCCATCATCACGCGCCGTGCCTGACCGGGATAGCTCTTGTCGATCGAGACCACCGCGACCCGGTAGGAACAGGCCTCCGGCGGCAGCCAGAAATCGACCACCTCGGGGAACTGCTTCTTCAGGAGCGGCAGGAACAGCCGATTGAACGCCTCGCCGATCCGCGACGGCTCGTCCGGCGGGCGCCCCGTATAGGTGGAGAGCCAGATCGGCGCGCGCCGCGAGGTGATCGCCGTCACGGTCATCACCGGGAACGGCTCGACGGCGTTGTAATAGCCGGTGTGATCGCCGTAGGGCCCCTCCGGCAGGGTCTCGGTCGCCGAGACGAAGCCCTCGAGCACGAACTCGGCCTCCGCCGGCACCCGGAGCGGCACCGTCCGGCAGTCGACCAACCGCGCCCGCTCGCCGCGCAAGAGGCCGGAGAAATGCAGTTCCGACAGCGTCTCCGGCAGTGGCAGCACCGCCGACAGGATCGTCGCCGGATCGGCCCCGATCACCACCGCGATCGGCATGTCGCGCCCCTGCTTCGCCCAGGCGCGGTGATGCGCGGCGCCGCCGCGATGGGCGAGCCAGCGCGCGATCAGCCGATTGCGCCCGGCGACCTGCATCCGATAGACGCCGACGTTGGCATGCGCCGTCGAGCGATCGTCGGGCGGGCCGGTCACGACGAGGCCCCAGGTCACCAACGGCGCCGGTTCGCCCGGCCAGCACGTCTGGATCGGCAGACGCGAGAGATCGACCTCCTCGCCGAGGAGAACCCGTTCCTGCACCGGCGCCGAACGGACCCGGCGCGGTCGCGTCTTCAGGGCGGCGGCGATCAGCGGCAACCGGGCGATCGCGTCCTTGAACCCCTCCGGCGGCGTCGGATCGCGCAAGCTGGCCAGTTCGTCGCCGAGCCGCCCGAGCCCGTCCGGCTCGATGCCGAAGCCGCGCGCGACCCGGCGCACCGAGCCGAACAGATTGACGAGACACGGCACCTCGGACATCGACCCGTCCGGCAGGATCGGCTTCTCGAAGAGGAGCGCCGGACCGTCGTCGCGCAACACGCGGCGATGGACCTCGGTCATGTCGAGCACGGTCGAGACCGGCTCGGCGATGCGCGCGAGATCGCCGCGCGCCTCGAGGAAACCGAGGAAGGACGAGAGGTCGGGAAAGAACGGGTGGTCGCGATGCGGCACGCTGCTGGCCTTCTGAAGGAAAGGACCCCTGCACATGTGCCCGGAACGGCGCGGCGATGGATTGATGCCGATCAACGAAAGTCGAAGTTTCTCGTCGCACCCCGTCTCGCCGGCGCCGCGAGCGGTCCCCGGTCAGGTGGCGAAGACGCCGTCGAAGTCCTTGAACCCCTTGACCTCGATCGGATTGCCGCTGGGATCGAAGAAGAACATCGTCCGCTGCTCGCCCGGCTCGCCGGGAAAGCGCACCACCGGCGGAATGTCGAAGGCGACGCCCGCCGCCTCGAGCCGCGCGGCGAGCGCGATCCAGTCGTCGAGCCCGAGCACCACGCCGAGATGCGGCATCATCACCATGTGGTCGCCGACCCGCCCGGTCCGGGTGACCGGGAAGGGCGCGCCGAGGTGCAGCGAGATCTGGTGGCCGAAGAAGTCGAAATCGACCCAGGTCTCGGTCGAGCGCCCCTCGGCGCAGCCGAGCACGCCGCCGTAGAAGGCCCGGGCGGCGTCGAGATCGGTGACGTGATAGGCGAGATGAAACAGCGACTTCATCGGGGAGGGTCTCCGTCGTTCGGTCCATCTTGGGCCAAACGGAGACGCCTGTCTCCCCCTCCCCGGAGAAGGCTCAGAACGCGGCCACCGCCGCCTTCGCCGCCGCGAACTCCTCGCCGAGCCGGGCGCAGAGTTCGCCCGCGCTCGGCACGTCGGCGATCGAGCCCACCCCCTGGCCGGCCGACCAGATGTCCTTCCAGACCTTGGCCTCGCCGTCCATGTCGAGCTTGGTGTGGGCCGGCAGGTTCTTCGGGTCGAGCCCGGCGGCGATGATCGAGGGCGCCAGGAAATTGGCGTTCACGCCGCTGATCGCCGAGGTGTAGAGGATGTCGGAGGCGCTGGAGGCGACGATCATCTCCTTGAAGGCGTCCTTCGCCATGCTCTCGGTCGTGGCGATGAAGCGGGTGCCCATATAGGCGAGATCGGCGCCGATCAGCCGCGCCGCCGCGATCTGAGCCCCGGTCGAAATCGCCCCGGCGAGCACGATCGTGCCGCCGAAGAACGAGCGGATCTCCGGCACCAGCGCGAACGGGCTGAGGAGCCCGCCGTGGCCGCCCGCCCCGGCGCAGACCGCGATGATGCCGTCGACCCCGGCCTCCGCCGCCTTCTCCGCGTGACGCCGGTTGATCACGTCGTGGAACACCAGCCCGCCGTAGGAATGGACCGCGTCGACCACCTCCTTGACCGCCCCGAGCGAGGTGATCACCAGCGGCACCTTGCGCCGCACGGTGGTCTCGAGATCGGCGGTGAGACGCTTGTTGGAGCCGTGCACGATCAGATTGACCCCGTAGGGCGCATCCGACGGCCCGAGCGCGCCCTCGATCGTGTCGAGCCACGCCTCGTAGCCCTCGCTCGAACGTTGGTTCAGCGCGGGGAAGGTGCCGACCAGCCCGGCCCGGCAACAGGCGACGACGAGATCGGGCCCGGAGACCAGGAACATCGGCGAGACGATCGCCGGCAGTTTCAGGCGTCCCTCGAATGCGGTCGGCAACGGCATGAATTCCTCCCCCTCGTCTGTCCGCTCGGCGGCGGCGTTCGTCCGGCCAGACTGGCATCGCCCGGCCGCGGACGCAATCCTTCTCACCAATACGGAAAGGCTCTCACGAGGAAGTTCGCGGCGGCTTGGGGGTGACCGCCGCCCGCGCCGCGGGGAGGCGAAACGAAACCGCCGGCGCTCGGTTTCCCGAACGCCGGCGGCGGAAGATCGCGCGAGGAGCGGAGCGCGGCGGGCGCGCCCCGAAACCTCAGAAGCGGTAGTTGAGGCCGACGCGGCCGTTGTGGCTCTCGCCGGTGACCTTGGTGGTGTACGGGCCGAAGTCGTAACGATCCGACTTCAGGTTGACGTACATGTACTCGGCCTTGAGCGAGATCTTGTCGGTGACGGCGTATTCGACGCCGGCGCCCGCCGCCAGACCGGCGCGGGTGGTCGACTTGTGCAGCACGCCGGCGGGGGCGTTCGCGGTGATGTCGGTGTCGAGACCGCCGACCGCGAGACCGGCCGTCGCGAAGATCAGGGCGCGGTTGAAGGCATAGCCGACGCGCGGACGCACGGTGACGAGCCAGGGCATCTTGGTCTCGGCGCGGGTGCCGCCGAAGACGGCGCTGTCGATGCTGTCGCGCATCGCCGACAGGGCGACGTCCGCCTCGAGACCGGCGACGAAGTTGCCGGCCTGATAGTTGTAGCCGGCGGTCAGACCGCCACCGAAGCCCTTCGGATGGAGCGTGCCGGCGGAGACGCCGCCGCCCATGCCGACGCGGTCGTCACCGAAGCCGTACTGGAGGATGGCGCCGGCATAGAAGCCCGACCAGTCGTAGGCACGGGTCTCGACGACCGGAGCGGCGTAGGGAACCTTGCGGGCCATGTCCGCGGCATTGGCCGACGACACGATCGCAGTGGCTCCGACGAGGGTGGCGAGGACAATGGAGAATTTCATCGATGGTACCCCGTTTCGAAGATCGAGCTGATCTGACATGACATAAGAACCAAAAAATAAACATTCCGATAAGATCGGAATGTGGATCCGACACCAAGTCGGTCCCCCTGAGTCTCCCAAACGTCACACCGCGTTGCGAGTTCCATCGCGAGACATCGGAGGACGCGACGCACGTGGCGGCAGGAGAATCCGCCCGCATGGCCTCCCGGAAGGGATTCGAACCCCTGACCTACGGTTTAGGAAACCGTTGCTCTATCCTGCTGAGCTACCGGGAGATGCGACGCGGACGCCGGGTCGACCGCGCGCGTGACGACGGCGCGAGGATCGACGCGGGGCGTCGCATAGCATGTTTCGAACGCCGATGCAGCAGGGAAGGTCGAGGGCGAAATGGTCGGATCGAAGCTGTCCCCCCGCGCGCTCGCCGCTCTCGCGCCGCCGATCGCCGCGCTGGTTCTCGCCCTGCCGGCGCGCGCCGACGAGACCCTCTGCCTCGACGGTCCGAGCGAGAGCGTCTGGGTCGAGAGCGTCGCCAGCGGCGAGGAAGTGCGCCTCGTCGACGGCCGCCGTCTCCGCCTCTCCGGGGTCGAGGTGCCGCGATCCCTCGCCGCCCGCGCCGACCCGCGCGCCGCTCGGGCCGTCGCCCTGCGAGCGGAGACCTCGCGACGCGCCCTCGCCGACCGCGCCGAGGGACGCGAGCTCTCCCTGCTCGATCTCGGCGAGGATCGCTGGGGACGACGGCGCGGCCATCTTGTCGACACCGAGTCCGGTCAATGGTTGGAGGGTGATCTCGTCGCCGAGGGTCATCTCCGGGTCGACCCCACCCCCGACGACGCGGTCTGCACGCGCGCCCTCCTCGATCGCGAGGCGGTCGCGCGCGCGGCGAGACGTGGTCTGTGGGACGAAGAGGCCTCGCGCCTCAGGCCCGCCGACCGCACCCTGCTCGCCGTCGTCGGCGATGTCGCCGTGGCGGTGGGTGACGTAACGTCGATCGGTCGATCGCACGGGCGGACATGGCTGAACTTCGGCGGCGACATCACGCGTGACTTCGCCGTGGTCATGAACGATAACGACCGGAGCCGGTTCGAACGGGCGGGAATCGCCCTCGACCGGCTGCGCGGTCGCCGTGTCGTCGTCCGTGGCGTCGTGCTCCGCAGGGGCGACGCGCCACGCATGGCGATCGACGATCCGGCGGCCTTGGAGCCGGCGAAGAGGTGAAGGGTTTGGTTCTGGACGCTGTCGAGATCGGGGAACGTTCTCGGAGACCGCGGCACCTGCCGTGGGCGCGCACCGTGGCCGTGGCGAGCCTGCTCGCCGCGCTGAGCGGTTGCGGCTCCGTCGGCATGCGCGACCAGATGATCTCCTCGGGCACCCAGCCCGCGCTCACCGCCGGCCTGACCACCGCCAAGTCGGATCCCGAGCACGAGCGCATCGTCGCCTCCTACGGCGGCCTCTACGACGACCCCGCCGCCGCCCAGGCCGTGGCCCGCGCCGTCGGTCGCCTCGTCGCCGCCTCCGACGATCCCTCGCAGAGCTACCGCATCACCATCCTCAATTCGCCGGCGATCAACGCCTTCGCGCTGCCGAGCGGCAATCTCTACGTGACGCGCGGCCTGATCGCCCTCGCCGACGACACCTCCGAGATGGCCGCCGTCATCGCCCACGAGATGGCCCATGTGACGACCCGCCACGCCGCCGCCCGGGCTCGCCGCGCCGAGGCGGCCTCCGAGGTCAATCGCGTCGTCGCCAACGTCATGCAGGATCAGGACGCCCAGCGCCTCGCCCTCGCCTCGACCCAGCTCTCGCTCGCCCGCTTCAGCCAGGTCCAGGAACTCGAGGCCGACGCCATCGGCATCCGCACCCTGGCGCGCGCCGGCTTCGACCCCTTTGCCTCCTCGCGCTTCCTGTCGTCGATGGCCCGTTTCGCCGATTTCCGCACCCAGCGCGGCGGCGGCGGCACCTCGCGCAACCCCGATTTCCTGTCGAGCCATCCCTCGACGCCGGAGCGCATCTCCTTCGCCGTCCGCGCGGCGCGCGAGATCGGCGCCCCCGGCATCGGCGAGCAGGAGAAGGACCAGTATCTGCTCGGCCTCGACGGCATGGTCTTCGGCGACGACCCGTCCGAGGGCTTCGTGCGCGGCCGCTCCTTCCTGCACAAGGGCCTCGGCATCCAGTTCTCGGTGCCCTCGGGCTATGTCCTCGAGAACACCACCAAGGCCGTTCTCGGCACCGACGCGACCGGCACCGCCATGCGCTTCGACGGCGTGTCGCTGCCGCCGGAAACCTCGCTGCTCGACTATCTCGGCACCGGCTGGGTCAACGGGCTCGACGCCACCTCGGTGCGCGAGCGCACCATCGGCGACTTCCCCGTCGCCACCGCCACCGCCCGCGCCGACGGCTGGATCTTCCAGATCGGCCTTCTGCGCAAGGGCCGGACGGTGTTCCGCTTCATCTTCGCCGCCCAGGAGGGTCAGGCGACGCTCGAGACCTCGCTCGACGAGACCATGGCGAGCTTCCGCCGGCTGACGCCCGAGGAATCGGCCCGTCTCCGGCCGCTGCATCTGCGCATCGTGCGGGTCAAGCCGGGCGACACCGTCGACCGTCTCGCCGAGCAGATGTCGGGCAGCGAGCGTCGCGTCGAGCTGTTCCGCATCCTCAACGGCCTCGGACCGAACGACGCGCCCGAGGTCGGCCGCCTCGTCAAGATCGTCTCCGATTCCTGACGCCGGCTTCCCGATGCCGGCAGGGGCGCACGCGTCGCCGAACCGCCGTCACACGAAGGCGGCGCGGTCCGGCTGACGCGCGAGCAGCGCCGAGCGCAGCTTCTCGAGCGCCCGCGCCTCGATCTGCCGCACCCGTTCCTTGGAAATGCCGAGCCTGCGGCCGATCGTCTCCAGCGTCTCGCCGTCGCCGGCCAGACGCCGTTCGCGCACGATCTTCAACTCGCGCTCGTCGAGAACGGTCAGCGCCTCGTCGAGCCAGCGCAGACGCCGCTCGCCGTCGATCGTCGCTCCGACCGCCTCGTCGACGTCGATCTGATCGGCGACCAGCGCGTCCTGGCGCTCGCCGCTCGCCTCGTCGCGATCGTAGAGCGGCGCGTTGAGCGAGGCGTCGGGCCCGGAGAGCCGCGCGCCCATCGCCGCGACGTCGCCGACCGAGACGCCCAGCGTCGCCGCCACCTCGCGGTCGATCGCCGCCTCGCCGATGTCGCCCTTCTCCTGGGCGAGCCGGGCGCGGATGCGGCGCAGATTGAAGAACAGCGCCTTCTGCGTCGAGGAGGTGCCGCCGCGCACGATCGACCAGTTGCGCAGCACGTAGTCCTGGATCGCCGCGCGGATCCACCACGCCGCATAGGTCGAGAATCGCACCTCACGCTCGGGTTCGAACCGCGAGGCCGCCTCCAGAAGCCCGATGTGACCCTCCTGGATCAGATCGGCGTTGGAGAGGCCGTAACGGCGGAATTTGGCGGCCATCGCGATCACCAGGCGCATGTGCGCGGCGGTCAGACGATGCAACGCCGCCTCGTCGCCCTGCTCGCGCCAACGCACCGCCAGATCGCGCTCTTCCTCGCGCTCGAGATAGGGCGCGTTCATCGCGGCCCGCACCAGACGACGGCGTTCGCTCGCGTGTTCGGCCATGCTGGTCTCCTTCCCCACGGAAGAACGGACCCGATCGGGTCCCTCGGGCCGGCCGGCCGTCCCGGTCGGTCCCGACGGCGCTCGCGATCGGTTCCCTCGAACCGTGCTCTACGAAGATTACCGGATGCGGCCGACCCCGTCCATATTCTCGCGAATGCCTCTCATTGACGTGAATGGGCGGAAAAATCGCCCGCCGCAGACGCGAAGAGGCGACATCGGGCTCCCTGTCGGCCCCGAAACGCGACGAGGGGCCGATCGCTCGGCCCCTCGTCATCGATCACTCGAACGGCTCGAAAGCGGCGATCACGCCGCCTCTTCGCGCTCGTCGTCGGCCCCGAAGTCGGCGCCGTCGACCGCCGCGTCGGCGTCGTCCGCCTTGGCGCCGCGACGCGGGTTCTTCTGCAGGTTGGTCTCGATCTGGCGGATCGCCTCGGTCTCGGAGATCTGGTCGACCGCCGCCACCTCACGCGCCATCCGGTCGAGCGCCGCCTCGTAGAGCTGACGCTCGGAATAGGACTGCTCGGGCTGGGTATCGGCGCGATAGAGATCGCGGACCACCTCGGCGATCGCCACCAGATCGCCGGAGTTGATCTTCGCCTCGTACTCCTGGGCGCGACGCGACCACATGGTGCGCTTGACGCGAGCCCGTCCCTTGACGGTCTCCAGCGCCTTCTTCACCACGGCGGTCTCCGACAGCTTGCGCATGCCCACGGTCGCGATCTTGGTGATCGGAACGCGCAGGGTCATCTTGTCCTTCTCGAAGGAGATGACGAAGAGTTCGAGCTTGTAACCGGCGATTTCCTGCTCCTCGATGGAGGTGATCTGGCCGACACCATGAGCCGGGTAGACGATGTGTTCGCCCGCCTTGAAACCGTTGCGGGTCTGAGACGTCTTCTTGATGGGGGTGGTGGCCATACGCCCGATACTCCTGGTCGATCCGCCCCGTGTCGGGGCATTCCGAGAAACGACGCCGCGCCATCCGAAATGACGACGGCCGCCGACGTCGATCCGTCGCGGACACGCCCACTCGCCCGGTCCCGACCGGGAGAGCGTGGGCGCGATCACTCGTAGATCAGCCGGTCCGATGAGGGCTTTCCCACCCGAAGACCGGGTACGAGGCGAAGACTTCCTTCGTCTCGGTCGAGAGCGGCGTTGAGGCCGACGCGGTCCGAGAGACTTCGATGATCCTGACGATCATTCGGGAACTCCGCTGGGGGAGAAAGCCGGTGGGAAAACGACTGAGGGATATTGCATACCACAAAATATGCGCCCATGAAAGCGCGACGATCGCCAGAGCTGCGCACTCATGCCACTCATTGGCGAGAAGGTGAACTCGCCGCCGTCGAGCCCCCCCTCCGGAAGCGACCGATCTCACCCCCGCGCCCGACGCCGCCGACCCCGCATCGCCCTTTCGCAAGCGCGAACGGCGACCCTTTCGGGTCGCCGTCGGACGTTCGTTCATCAGCGCGACATTTCACCGCAGCGATCGCCTCGGCCGCATTTTCAGCGTCCCCGTTCCGACGATCGTCCACGCGAGAGGCGCCCCGAAGCGATGCGGCGCGCCTGCTCGTCGGTCGGAGCGGCCTGTCGGCCACTCGCCCGACCGGGCGAGTTCGACGCATCGCGAGCCCCGACCGGGCGACTCTCTGCGTCAGTCGCCCTCGCCGGGCTTCGGCGAGAAGAACTTCTCGAGCTTGCCGGTCTGGCCGTCGTAATCCTTGGCGTCGGGCGCGTGGTCGCGCTTGGCGGTCAGGTTCGGCCACTTCTGCGAATATTCGGTGTTGAGAGCCAGCCACTTGTCGAGGCCGTCCTCGGTATCCGGCTTGATCGCCTCGGCCGGGCATTCCGGCTCGCACACGCCGCAGTCGATGCACTCGTCCGGGTGAATGACGAGCATGTTCTCGCCTTCGTAGAAGCAATCGACCGGGCAGACTTCGACGCAGTCGGTGTACTTGCACTTGATGCAGTTGTCGGTGACCACGTAGGTCATGTCGCAATCCTCTCGGCTGAGGGTCTGGCCGGATGGGCGCCGGCGCTCCCGTGGGCGGGGAGACGCCGGACGTTGCTCTCGGCGTTTCGGTTATCCGAGGTCGGGCGCCGGTGCAAGCGCGTGTCGCGCCTTTGCGTCGCGAACCCTCTCTCGAGGGACCGGAGCGAACCACCACCGCCCCCGGCCCGTCGTCTCAATCCTCGCTCTCCTCGCCGCCGCGCAGACGGTCGATCTCGCGCCGGTCGCGCCCGGTCGGGCGCCCCGCCCCGGGTTCGCGCGCCCCCGGCGCCGGCGCCTCGTCGGCGGTCTCGGTCGGCTCCGGCGGCGGCGACAGATCCTCGAAGAGACGGCTCGCCACCTCCGCCGACCCGCGTTGCTCGACGAAACCGATCACCCGGAGCACGCGGACCCGCGCCGGCAGCGTCACCGTCAGCACCTGACCGATCCGGACCGGCGCCCCCGCCTTGGTCTCGCGCACCCGGTCGACGCGCACGCGGCCGCTCTCGACCAGCGCCTTGGCCCCCTCCCGCGTCTTGACGACGCGGGCGTGCCAGAGCCACCTGTCGATGCGCTGTCGGTCGCCGCTCATCGCCGTCCTTCGCCGCCCGGGATCCCCCGCGCGCCCATCCGCTCGATCACTTCTTGGTGTCCGGCTTGCCCTTGGACTCCAGCTCGGCCTTCAGCGCCATCAGCTTGGCGAAGGGCGAATTGGGATCCATCGGCTTCTCGACGCGCTCGGGACGCGGCCGATCGTCGCGACGCGGACCGCGATCGCCACCGGGCCGGCCCTGGTCGGGACGTCCGCGCCCCCCCTCGGGACGGGGACCGCGCGGACCTTCGCCACTGCCCGGGAAGGTCGCGTCACGCGCGCGCCGCCCGGCCGCGTTGGCGTTGCCGCCCTCGCGCCGCTCGCCACGCTCCGGACGATCGCCGCCGCGCCCACGATCACCCCCACGCTCGCCACCGCGATGGCCATGGCCGTGATGATGCCGCTCGCCGCGATCGAAGCGGCCGGGACGCCACACGTCGATTTCCACTTCGACGGTCTCGGCCACCGGCTCGGCCTCGGCCTCGACGGCCGGCGCCTCCGCGACCACCTCGACCGGCACCTCGGTCGGCGTCTCCATCGCCTCCACGGCCTCGACCGCCGGAACCGCCTCCGGCGCGCCCTCGGCGACCGGCGTCTCGGTCTCCGTCGCGGGCGCCGCCGGCTCGGAGGCCGCCTCGGCCTCGCCCGCCGGCGCGGCCGCGACCGGGGTCACCGCCTTCGTCACCTTGCGCTTCTCGGCGCGATAGCCGAGCGACTTCAGCACCGAGGCGAAATCCTCGCCCGAACAGCCGAGCAACGAGGTCATCGCCACCGTGACCGTGAAGGCGCCGCCACCCGCCAGCGCCCCGTCCGGCGGCGTCACCGACGGATCCATCGGCTTCCACGCGATCAGCGGGCGGATGATGTCGGCGAGACGCTCGAGAATGTCGATGCGCACCGCGCGCTCGCCGCACACCCGGAAACCGGCGATGCGATAGAGCTGCTTCGGGATGGTCTTGTCGACCGGGATCGAGGTACGCCCCGAGGCCGAGAGATGGTTGAGATCGCCGGCCGAATGGGTGTCGATGTCGGGATTGGCGAGCGCCCACAGCCGCGCGATCAGCGCGCTCGGCGCCGGCTTCAGGAGCGCCGGCACGAAGACGTGATAGGCGCCGAAACGCACCCCGTATTTGCGTAAGGAGGCGCGCATGGTCTGGTCGAGCGCCTTGACGTCCTCGGCGATCTGCGACCGCTCCAGCACACCCAGCGCCTCGACCAGCCGGAAGGCGACGCCCTTGCCGAGCCCCTCGAGATCGGGGGCGGTGTAGAGGTCGGTGAGCGGCTTCAGGAGCGTGCCGATCTGCGCGGTGATCCACAGATCGAGACGCGCCTGGATCTTCTCCCGCGCCGGCTCGCTCAGCTCGTCGGCGAGCAGCAGCACCGTCGGGCGCAGCGCCTCCTGGCCCGGTCCGAGCTTGGCGACGGTGTCGCCGAGCCAACGGATCGACCCGTCGGCGGTCGACACGAACTCGCCGTCGGGCGCCTTGGAGAGCTTCTCCGCCCGCGCCTCGATCTCGCCGGCGAGCGCCTTGGCGGCGGCGGCCCGCACCGCGCGCGCATCTTCGCCCTCGGCGCTCGGATCGGCGACGAACCGGAACCCCTGGAGGTGTCCGACCCGATGGCCCTCGACGATCACGTCGCCGCCGGTGGTGATCTCCGCTTCGATCATGGCATTCTCTCTCAGGCGTCTCATCAGGACGGAAGTGCGCCGATCCACGAAACGCCGGGTCAGGCTCTCGTGCAGGGCATCGGACAGACGATCCTCGATCGCGCGCGTCTTGTCGCGCCAATGGACCGGGTCCGTCAACCAGTCGGGTCGATTGGCGACGAAGGTCCACGTGCGCACGTGGGCGATACGAGCGGACAACGTATCGATGTCCCCCTCGACCCGATCCGCCTCGGCGACGCGCCGAGCGATCCAGTCGTGGGGGATGGTGCCCTTTTCGACGAGGAATCGAAAGAGGGTCGCGATCAGATCGGCGTGGTTGGCCGGCGCGATCTTGCGATAGTCCGGCACCTGGGCGACGTCCCAGAGCAGCGCCACCCGTTCCCGCCCCTGGGCGAGCCGGGCGATCTCCTCGTCGCGGACGGCGAGTTCGAGCGCGCTCTGGTCGTCCGCCTGCGGCGCCCGCGTCAGCCCGGCCTCGCGCGGCGCCTCGTCGAGCGACCGGCGCAGCGCCGAGACCGACGAGAAGTCGAGCGCCGGATTGCGCCATTGGAACCGCTGCAGCGGCTGGAACTGATGGGTCTCGAGCTGTTCGACCAGCTCGTCGGGCAAGGGATCGACCCGCCCCGTCACCCCGAAGGTGCCGTCGCGCAGATGCCGTCCGGCACGTCCTGCGATCTGGCCGAATTCCGCCGCCGTCAGCCCGCGATACTGCCAGCCGTCGAATTTGCGGCTGCCGGCGAAGGCGACGTGGTCGACGTCGAGATTGAGGCCCATGCCGATCGCGTCGGTCGCCACGAGAATGTCGACGTCGCCCGATTGGAAGAGTTCGACCTGCGCGTTGCGGGTGCGCGGGCTGAGCGCCCCCATCACCACCGCCGCGCCGCCGCGCTGGCGCCGGATCAACTCGGCGATGCCGTAGACCTCCTCCGCCGAGAAGGCGACGACCGCCGTTCGCGCCGGCAGCCGGATCAGCTTCTTCGATCCGGCATAGGTCAGCTGCGACATGCGCGGCCGGGTCACCACGTTGATGCCGGGCAACAGCTTCTCGAGCAGATCGCGCGCCGTCAGCGCCCCGAGCAGCAGCGTCTCGTGACGGCCGCGCAGGTTCAGGATCCGATCGGTGAAGACATGGCCGCGCTCGAGATCGCCGGCGAGCTGGACCTCGTCGATCGCCACGAAGTCGACGTCGGCCGAACGCGGCATCGCCTCGACCGTGGAGACCCAGTAACGCGCGTCGCGCGGAACGATCTTCTCCTCGCCGGTGATCAGCGCCACCGCGTGCTTGCCGACGCGCTCGGCGATCTTGGCCCAGACCTCGCGGGCCAATAGCCGGAGCGGCAGGCCGATCAGCCCCGAGGGCTGCGCCAACATCCGCTCGATCGCCATGTGCGTCTTGCCGGTGTTGGTGGGCCCGAGCACGGCCGTCACCGTGCGCGCTCTCACCGAGGGCGGCAGCTGCGGCAAGGCGGCGAAATCGGAGGGTCGGGGCGCCGAGGGGCGAGCGGTCACGCGATCGAGCCTGAAGGGATCCGACGAGGATCGGGAAGCGCGATCCTTAGCATGGGTTCGCGACGAATTCGCCCCCTTATCTGTTTCCGAACGCGACGGTCCGCGCCCGGACGCCTCGTCTGCACGAAGCCGGGGCAACCGGAACGAGTCTGGAACGAACGGGGGCCGAATCGCTGATCCCCAGAGATTCGGGATCCGTTCTCCTCGAGATGTGGTCGGCCGTGACGACCGAACCACGAAATCACGAATCGATCACGGCACTTGGCGCCGCCGGATGAGACGGCGATTCACTTTTGCGTCCCGAGACGGGGCAGGGCGACGTTCCGCTTCGGTGGAACAACCTGCGCGAGTCCATGCGAACGTCCATGTGAACGCGCCCCGAAGACGACGAAAGCCGGGAGGCGGCGCCCCCCGGCTTTCGATGATCGCGAAGTGAGTCGATCTCAGGCGAGATCGCGCACGTCGACGAGATGGCCGGTGATCGCGGCGGCGGCCGCCATCGCCGGGCTGACCAGATGGGTCCGGCCCTTGAAGCCCTGACGGCCCTCGAAGTTGCGGTTCGAGGTCGAGGCCGACCGCTCGCCCGGCGAGAGCCGATCGGCGTTCATCGCCAGACACATGGAGCAGCCCGGCTCGCGCCATTCGAACCCGGCCTCGACGAGGATCTTGTCGAGCCCTTCGGCCTCCGCCTGTTCCTTGACCAGGCCCGACCCCGGCACGGCGAGGGCGCGCACGCCGGACTTCACCTTGCGACCCTTCGCCACGGCGGCGGCGGCGCGGAAGTCCTCGATGCGGCCGTTGGTGCAGGAGCCGATGAAGACGGTGTCGACGGCGATGTCGGTGATCTTCTGGCCCGGCTTCAGATCCATGTAGGCGAGCGCCCGCCACTTGGAGGCGCGCTTGGTCTCGTCCTGGATGTCGTCCGGGTTCGGCACCACGCCGTCGATCGCCACGACGTCCTCGGGCGAGGTGCCCCAGGTGACGTTCGGCTTGAGATCGGCCGCGTTCAGCCGGATCTCCGCGTCGAAATGGGCGCCCTCGTCGGAGAAGAGCGTCTTCCAATAGGCGACGGCGGCATCCCACTTCTCGCCCTTCGGCGCCTTCGGCCGGCCCTCGAAATAGGCGATGGTCTTCTCGTCCGGGGCGATCAGGCCGGCGCGCGCGCCCGCTTCGATCGACATGTTGCAGACGGTCATGCGGCCCTCGATCGTCAGATCGCGGATCGCCTCGCCCATGTATTCGATGACGTAGCCGGTGCCGCCGGCGGTGCCGAGCTTGCCGATGATGGCGAGCACGATGTCCTTGGCGGTGATGCCCTCGGGGGCCTTGCCGTCGACGACGACGCGCATGTTCTTCGCCTTGGCCTGGACCAGGGTCTGGGTGGCGAGCACGTGCTCGACCTCCGACGTGCCGATGCCATGGGCGAGCGCGCCGAAGGCGCCGTGGGTCGAGGTGTGGCTGTCGCCGCAGACGATGGTGGTGCCGGGCAGGGTGAAGCCCTGCTCGGGGCCGACGACGTGGCAGACGCCCTGGCGAACGTCGAAGGCGTCGTAATATTCGAGCGCGAAGTCCTCGGCGTTCTTGGCGATGGTCGCCACCTGCAGCGCCGATTCCGGATCCTCGATGCCCTTGGAGCGATCGGTGGTCGGCACGTTGTGATCGACGACGAGCAGGGTCTTCTCCGGCGCGCGGACCTTGCGACCGGCCAGACGCAGCCCCTCGAAGGCCTGCGGGCTCGTCACCTCGTGGACGAGATGGCGGTCGATATAGAGAAGGCAGGTGCCGTCCGGCTGGGTGGCGACGACGTGATCGTCCCAGATCTTGTCGTAGAGCGTGCGCGGAGCCATCGGTTGCGTCCTTCGTGAGACGGGAAAACGTGGGGGCTCATTTAGAACAGGATGGCGGCGAGGGAAAGGGTCGTGACGCTTGCCAAGGGGGCCGATAGTTGCTATCGAGCCGGCCGTCCGGCGTGATCGCCGTCGCACGCGCCGCGTCGTGCCCGACCGATCACGCGACCGACGAAAGGTCGCCGCGGTAGCTCAGCCGGTAGAGCACGTCATTCGTAATGATGGGGTCGGGGGTTCGAATCCCTTCCGCGGCACCACTTCTCCCTTCCGATGATTCGCGCCACGCCGAAGTTCGGCGGTCGAACGTCCGTCCGAGCGCATCGCCGCTCGCCCTCCCTCGTCTCCGCTTCCGTCCGCGTCGGCCCGGTTCTACCGTCGCCGATCGAAGCCGCGCCGATTCGATCTCGCGGCCCCGTCCTCGTCTCGGAGCCGATTCGGTTCGGCCCCGCGCATGGACGCCGAACCGGACTGTCGAGGCACCGCCGATGTCGCCGAAACGAACCGCCTCCGAATCGACCCGGACGATCCTGCGGGTCCGCCCCCTCCCCGGGCGGCCGCAGCGGGGCCTTCTGACCGGGGCCGGCCTCACCCTCCCCTGCGCGCTCGGACGATCCGGCCTCACCCGGTTCAAGCGCGAGGGCGACGGCGCCACCCCGGTCGCACGCATGGCGATCCTCTCGGGTCGCTACCGAATCGATCGCGGTCTTCCGGTGCCGGCGCCCGTCGCGCTGGTCCCGATCCGTCGCGACGACGGTTGGTGCGACGACGCCGGGGACGGTCGCTACAATCGGCCGGTCCACCTGCCCTGCCGGGCGTCGCACGAGCGGCTCGTTCGCGACGACGGCCTCTACGATCTGGTGTTCGTCCTCGACTGGAACATCCGGCGGCGCGGCCTCGGTCGCGGCAGCGCCATCTTCTTCCATTGCGCCCGCGAGACGCTGGAGCCGACCGCCGGCTGCGTCGCCCTGCGCATCGCCGACATGCGCCGCCTGCTGCCGCGCCTCGGCCGAAACACCGTCCTCGTCGTCGGCTGAGGCTCGGACTCGTTTCGTTCTCGAACGGATCGTCGGCGAAACCACAGCTCGCCGACACCCCCTCCCGATCGCGCGCGGAATCTCCGTGGCGGCCGTTTCGATCGAGCGCACCGAGACATCGGACACCTTCGCGAACGCCGCTCCACGAGTCTCTCTCGCGGTCGATCGTTACGGATACGAAATCATCTCGTAGGTGAATCGATCGCCACGACTCGTTGCGCGCGCAACCCACGCGCCGCCTCAGCCGCGGTGACCGAACAGCGCGCTGCCGACCCGCACGTGGGTCGCCCCCTGGCCGACCGCGATCTCGAAGTCGGACGACATCCCCATCGAGAGCCCCTCGACCGAGGCGGCCCGGGCGAGCTTCGCCAAAAGCGCGAAATGCGGCGCCGGCGCGTCCTCGGCCGGCGGGATGCACATGAGCCCCTCGATCTCCAGGCAGTGAACCGAACGGCAGCGCTCGACGAAGGCCACCGCCTCGCGCGGATCGATCCCCGCCTTCTGCGGCTCGAGCCCGGTGTTGACCTGAACGAAGAGGCGCGGTCGCCGGCCCTGCCGGGCCGCCTCCGCCGCGATCGCCGCCGCGATCTTGTCGCGGTCGACGGTGTGGATCACGTCGAAGAGCGCCACCGCCTCGGCCGCCTTGTTCGATTGCAGCGGCCCGATCAGATGAAGCTCGATCCCGTCGGTCTCCGCGCGCAGCAGCGGCCATTTCGCCGCCGCCTCTTGAACCCGGTTCTCGCCGAAGACGCGCTGCCCCGCCTCGATCACCGGGCGGATCTCCTCGACCGGAAAGGTCTTGGAGACCGCCACCAGCGTGGTCGACCCCTCGGGGCGCCCGGCGGTGCGCTCGGCGCGGGCGATGCGATGGCGGATGTCGGCGAGACGGGTCGCGGCGGTCATGGAACTGGCCTCGGATCGAAGATGAGGCCCCCGGTCTATCACGCCGCCCGCGAGCCCGTCATCCCGGGCCAGGCGGCGCCCCGGCGGCCGTGACGAAACCGCCGCGATCGGGCCGAAATCCGCCGGGACCATTGACCGTCGCGGTGCTTTCTGATGAAGGTCGGCCGACTGACCCCGCGCCGTTTCCCGCTTCGGCGAGCACGACGGCCGCCGAGAATTTTCCCGAGAAGACGGACTGCGACGAAACCCATGGCCGGCGAACGCTACAATCCCCGCGAATCCGAACCGAAATGGCAGAAGATCTGGGCCGACGGCGAGGTCTTCGCCACGTCGAACGACGACGGCCGCCCCAAGTACTATGTCCTCGAGATGTTCCCCTACCCCTCGGGGCGCATCCACATGGGTCACGTCCGCAACTACACGATGGGTGACGTGGTCGCCCGCTACAAGCGCGCCAAGGGCTTCTCGGTGCTCCATCCGATGGGCTGGGACGCCTTCGGCCTGCCGGCCGAGAACGCCGCCATCGAGAAGAAGGTCCATCCCGCCAAATGGACCTACGAGAACATCGACTACATGCGCGGCCAGCTGAAGGCCATGGGCCTCTCGCTCGACTGGAAGCGCGAGGTGGCGACCTGCCATCCCGATTATTATCGCCACCAGCAGAAGATGTTCGTCGATTTCTTCAACGCCGGGTTGGCCTATCGCCGCACCTCCAAGGTCAATTGGGACCCGGTCGACATGACCGTGCTCGCCAACGAGCAGGTCATCGACGGCCGCGGCTGGCGCTCCGGCGCGCTCGTCGAGCAGAAGGAGCTGGTGCAGTGGAACTTCCGCATCACCGCCTTCTCCGAGGAGCTGCTCGCCTCGCTCGACACGCTCGATCGCTGGCCCGACAAGGTCCGGCTGATGCAGCGCAATTGGATCGGTAAGTCGGTCGGCCTCGAGGTCCGCTTCGAGCTCGCCACCCCCGGCCCGACCGGCGAGACCACGCTGAAGATCTTCACCACCCGCCCCGACACGCTGTTCGGCGCCTCCTTCATGGCGATGTCGCCGGATCACCCGCTCGCCAAGGCGCTGGGCGAGAAGGATCTCGCGCTCGCCGCCTTCCAGGAGAAGTGCCGGCGCATGGGCACTTCCGTCGCGGTGCTGGAGACCGCCGAGAAGGAAGGTTACGACACCGGACTGCGGGTGAAGCATCCCTTCATCGAGGGCAAGACCCTGCCGCTCTGGGTCGCCAACTTCATCCTGATGGACTACGGCACCGGCGCCATCTTCGGCTGCCCGGCCCATGACCAGCGCGACCTCGACTTCGCCCGCAAATACGGCCTCGAGGTCACGCCCGTCGTGCTCCCGGCCGGCGCAGATCCCGCGTCCTTCACGGTCGGAGACGTCGCCGTCGACGGCGAGGGCACGCTCTTCAATTCCGATTTCCTCGACGGGCTCGGCACCGACGCCGCCTTCGACGAGGTCGCCGACCGTCTCGAGGCGCGCGACCTCGACGGCTCCCCGATGGGCGCCCGCAAGGTGAACTTCCGTCTGCGCGACTGGCTGATCTCGCGGCAGCGCTATTGGGGTTGCCCGATCCCGATGATCCACTGCGACGACTGCGGCACGGTTCCCGTGCCCGCCGCCGATCTGCCGGTTCTGCTGCCCGACGACGCCACCTTCGACAAGCCGGGCAACCCGCTCGACCATCACCCGACCTGGAAACACGTCGCCTGTCCGAAGTGCGGCAAGCCGGCCCGGCGCGAGACCGACACCATGGACACCTTCGTGGATTCGTCCTGGTACTACACGCGCTTCACCGACCCCTGGAACACTGAGGCGCCGACCACCCGCGCCGTCGCCGACCGCTGGCTCCCCGTCGATCAGTACATCGGCGGCATCGAGCACGCGATTCTGCACCTGCTCTATTCGCGCTTCTTCACCCGCGCCATGAAGGCGACCGGCCACGTCGGCCTCGACGAGCCCTTTGCCGGCCTCTTCACGCAAGGCATGGTCGTCCACGAGACCTACAAGGGTCCGGACGGCCATTGGGTCTCGCCCGCCGACATCGTCGTCGACGAGGTCGACGGCGGCCGCACCGCCCGCATGAAGGACGGCTCCGGCCCGGTCGAGATCGGCTCGATCGAGAAGATGTCGAAGTCGAAGAAGAACACCGTCGATCCCTCCGACATCATCCTCGGCTGGGGCGCCGACACCGCCCGCTGGTTCGTCCTCTCCGACAGCCCGCCCGATCGCGACGTGATCTGGACCGAGGCCGGCGTCGAGGGCGCACACCGCTTCGTCCAGCGCGTCTGGCGCCTCGTCTGCGACGGCACCGCCCTCACCGCCGCCGCGAGCGCGGCGGGCGAACGCTCGGCCGCCGCCCTGGCCCTCGCCAAGGCCACCCACAAGACCACCGCCGCCGTCGAGGACGACATCGAGAAGCTCGGCTTCAACCGTGCCGTCGCCCGCCTCTACGAGTTCGCCAACGCCGTCGGCCGCGTCGTCGCGACCCCGGATGCGGTCAAGGCCGACGCCGGCCTCGCCCAGGCGCTTCTCGAGGCGCTCGACGCCCTGGTCCGCATGGTCGCGCCGATGATGCCCCACCTCGCCGAGGAATGCTGGGCGGAGCTCGGCCGGTCCGGTCTCGTCGCCGACGCGCCCTGGCCGGCGGTCGACGCCGCCCTGGTCATCGACGACACGATCACGCTGCCGGTCCAGATCAACGGCAAGAAGCGCGCGGAGTTGACGGTGCCCCGCGACGCGGGCGAGGCTGAGGTCCGCGCCGCCGTTCTGGCGCTGGAGGCGGTCCAGGCCGCCCTCGACGGCAAGCCGCCGAAGAAGGTCATCGTCGTACCCGCGAGGATCGTCAATGTCGTCGCCTGAGATCAGATCCCGTCGCCCGCGCGCGCTCGTCGGCCCGGCCCTGGCGCTCGTCGCCCTCCTCGGTCTCGGAGGGTGCGGCGCCGGCGGGATCCGCCCGCTCTACGGCTCCGCCGCCGGCGGGGAGACCCGCGCCGCCCTGAGCCGGATCGAGGTGGTCGCCCCCGGCCGCATCGGCCAGCAGATCCGCAACGATCTGGTCTTCGGCTTCGGATCCGGCGCCGGTGAGCCCGATCGCCCGCGCTGGCGCCTCGACATCACCACCACGACGATCGACACCGCCGTCGGCATCGATCGCTCCAGCAATCTCGCCAGCGCCCATCTCGATCAGGTCTCCGCCGGCTGGGTTCTGACCGAGATCGCCACCGACCAGACGCTGGTCACCGGCACCTCCTTCGCCAACGCCGCCTATGACTATTCGCAGCAGCGTTTCGCCGATCTGCGCGCCAAGCGCGATGCCGAAAACCGCGCCGCGGGCGCCATCGCCCTCGACATTCGCACCAAGATCGCCGTCTGGTTCGCCGAGCATCCGACCCCTTGAGCCGGTCCGGCGCCGGAGGCGCCGCGAGCGGCGAGGCGCGGGTGACATGATCGTTGCGGGAGCGAATCGATGACGATCCTCAAGGCCGGCGAGATCGAGGGTTTCCTCAGGAAACCAAGCGAGCGGGTCTCGGTGGTCCTCGTCTACGGCACCGACGACGGCCTCGTCACCGAGCGCTCCGCCGCCATCGTCAAGGCCGCCAGCGGCGGCGGCGACGATCCCTTTTCGCTCGTCCGTCTCGAGGGCGCCGAGCTCGTCTCCGATCCCGCCCGCCTCGTCGACGAGGCCCGCACCGTCTCGCTCTTCGGCTCGCGCCGCGTCGTCTGGGTCCGCGATTGCGGCGCCCGCAATCTCCTGCCCGCCGTGCAGCCCCTCCTCGACGAACCCGCGTCCGGTAGCCTGGTCGTGCTCGAGGCCGGCGACCTCAAGAAGACCGCGCCGCTTCGCAAGAAGATCGAAGATCACGCCGCGACCGCGGTGATTCCCTGCTATGCCGACACCGCCCAGGACATCGCCCGGCTCGTCGACAAGGAACTCGCCGAGGCCGGTCTCGGCATCGATCGCGACGCCCGTCAGGCGCTCGAGGCCCTTCTCGGCGGCGATCGCATGGCCTCCCGTGGCGAGCTGCGCAAGCTCTGCCTCTATGCCTACGGCAAGAAGACGATCGAGCTCGCCGATGTCGTCGCCATCGTCGGCGACGCCTCCGCGCTCGCCATGGACGAGTTGATCGACGCCGTCGCCGGCGGCGATCCCGCCGCCACCGACCGCCTGCTCGGCCGCCTCGAGGCCTCCGGCACCCCCGCCTCGGTCGCCGTCACCATGCTGCAGCGCCATTTCCAGCTGCTCGAACGTCTGCGCGCCGAGGTCACCGCCGGCCGCAACGCCGCCGACGTCGTCGCCGGGGTCCAGCCGCCGATCTTCTTCCGCCGCCGCCCCGCCATCGCCCGCCAGGTCGCCCTGTGGACCCCCGAGCGCCTGCGTCGCGCCCTCGACATCCTCGACGAGGCCCTGTGGCGCAGCCGCCGGACCCAGCCCCTCGCCGACGCCGTGGTCTCCGACGCCGCGCTGACGCTCGCCCGCGCCGCGCGCGCCGCCGACCGCCGCTGAACCGACGATCGCTCCCACACCCCCGAAACGCAGCGAGGCGACCCGAAGGTCGCCTCGTCGTCACGCATCCGATTCGAATGGCCTCAGCCGTTCTTCAGCCGCCGCACCAGATCGTCGAGCTGCTCGAGCGTCCGATATTTGACCTCGAGCTTGCCGGTCCCGTCGGCCTTGTGGTCGATCGACACCCACAGCCCCAGGAGATCCGACAGCGTCTTCTCGAGCTCGATCGTATCGGCGTCCTTGGCGCGCTTCGCCTTGGCCGGCTTCGGCGCCTCGCCGGCCGCCGGCGCCTGAGCCAGCGCCTCGGCGTCGCGCACCGTCAGCCCGTCCGCGACGATCCGTTCGGCCAGACCCTCGGGATCCGTCGCCGTCACCAGCGCGCGGGCGTGACCGGCGGTGAGCCGGCCCTCGCGGAGATGTTCCTTGACCGATTCCGGCAGCTTCAGAAGCCGCAGCGTATTGGCGACATGGCTCCGGCTCTTGCCGATCACCTGCCCCAGATCCTGCTGCGTATAGGCGAATTCGGCGATCAGTTGTTCGTAGCCGAAAGCCTCTTCGATCGGGTTGAGATCGGCGCGCTGAACGTTCTCGATGATCGCCAGTTCGAGCGCCTCCTTGTCGGAGACCTCCTGGACGATGACCGGAATTTCGTGCTGCCCGGCCCGCTGCGAGGCGCGCCAGCGCCGCTCGCCGGCGATGATCTCGAAGTGATTGGCCCGCCCCGCCGCCGGCCGCACCAGGATCGGCTGCACTACGCCCTTCTCGCGAATCGACTGGGCGAGATCGCCGAGATCGGCCTCCGCGAAGGAGCGGCGCGGATTGCGCGGATTGGGATGGACCAGATCGATCGGCACCCGCTTGGAGCCGACCCGCGCCTGCTCGCTCATCGTCTCCGGCTCGGCCATGTCCCCGAGCAGCGCCGCGAGCCCACGGCCCAACCGTTTGCGTTCTTCCACCGGACCCTCCCGTTCGACTGTCGTTGCGCTCCGGACCGATCGTCAGGCCGCCGCCGCGGCCTTGAAGCGGCGCTCGCGCTGGATGATCTCCGAGGCGAGACGCAGATAGGCCTGGCTGCCCGCCGACTTCAGATCGTAGAGCAGCGCGGGCTTGCCGTGCGAGGGCGCTTCCGAGATGCGCACGTTGCGCGGAATGATGGTCTCGTAGACCGTGTCGCCCATATGCTCGCGCACGTCGGCCACCACCTGACCCGAGAGATTGTTGCGGCTGTCGTACATGGTCAGCACGATGCCGTGGATCGAAAGTTCCGGATTGAGCGTGGTCTTGACCTGCTCGACCGTCGACAGGAGCTGCGACAGGCCCTCGAGCGCGAAGAACTCGCACTGGAGCGGCACCAGCACCGAATGCGACGCGCACATCGCATTGACCGTCAGCAGGTTGAGCGAGGGTGGGCAATCGACCAGCACATAGGAGAAGTGCGGCCGATCCTCCGCCACCGTGACGATGTAGTCCGACACCGCCTTGCGCAGCCGGAACGCGCGATCGGCGCTGGACGCGATCTCGAGCTCGACGCCGAGCAGATCGAGCGTCGACGGCGCCACCCAGAGGCGCGGCACCGCGGTCTCGATCAGGACGTCGTCGAGGCTGGAATCGCCGACGAGGACGTCGTAGGTCGACCGCTTGCGCGAGCGCCGATCGATGCCGAGACCCGTGGAGGCATTGCCCTGCGGATCGAGATCCAGGATCAGGACCTCCTCGCCGATCGCCGCCAGGGCGGTGCCGAGGTTGATCGCGGTCGTGGTCTTGCCGACGCCGCCCTTCTGGTTGGCGAGCGCGAGAACGCGAGGCGACTTGTTGAGCTTGGCCATCAGGGGGTGCTCCGACCGACAATCTCTCGACGAGAATTCCGCGATTTCGCGGCGATCCGGCGAACGACGATCATACGTCCCGCCGGATCGATCCGACTGATCTGTTCTACCAGATCCAGATCCCAAGATAGAGTGGCTTCGCGCACCTCCGACGCAAAATCTTGTCCTTTGTGGAAAACAGCGACCGCGCCGCGCGCAACATGTTGTTCCGCCATCGCGACCAGATCGACCAGCGGCGCCAGCGCGCGCGCCGATACGCCTTCGACCGCCTCGTCGAAATGCGCGTTGAAGGCCTCGATCCGCTCGGCATGGACGGTGACCGGCGACCCGGTCTCCCGCGCGACGGTTCTCAGGAACGCGACCTTGCCCTTGTTGCTCTCGACCAGATGAACGCGCGCGTCCGGCGTGTCGGCGAGGAAGATCGCGGTCACCAGTCCGGGGAAGCCGGCGCCCGAACCGAAGTCGATCCAGCGTCGTGCCTCGGGCAACAAGGCATGGGTCTGGGCGGCATCGGCGACATGGCGCGCCCACACCATCGGCAGAGTGTTCGGCGAGACGAGATTCTGGCTCTTCTGCCATTTGCGCAGAAGATCGACATAGATCCCGAGCCGTTCGGCTGTTTCACGTGAAACGGGTACGATCGCTTCGACCGCTGCGATCCCGTCGACCATCGAAGTCATGTCTGATCCGAATCAATCCGAGGAGGTTCCTCAGATTAGATCCCCGCGACCGTCGCCGCCACGTCTCGCAGGCCCCATTTGCGCACATGCGCGAGAACCAGCGTCAGCGCCGCCGGCGTCATCCCGTCGATCCGCCCCGCCTGCCCGAGGGTCTGCGGGCGCGTCGCCGCGAGCTTTTGACGCATCTCGTTGGAAAGCCCCGGCAAGGAGGCGTAGTCGAGATCCTCCGGAAGGGCGACCTGCTCGTCACGCCGCAGACGCTCGAGATCGTCGTGTTGGCGATCGAGATAGACCGCGTATTTCGCATCGATTTCGATTTGTTCCGCTACCGAATCGGAAACCGTTTCGAGTTCGGGACAGAGGTTACGCACCGTCTCGAAAGTCACGTCGGGATGCGCCAGGATCTCGAAGAGACTGCGCCGCCGGCCGTCGCGGTTGAGAATGATCCCGGCACGCTCGGCTTCCGTAGGCGTCAGGCTGATCGCCCGCAGACGCGCCTCGCAGGCCTCGATCTCCGCCAGCCGCGCGGCGAACACCGACCGCCGCTCCGCGTCGACCAAGCCCCAGGCGATCCCTCGGGGGGTCAGCCGGCGATCGGCGTTGTCCGCCCGCAGGCTCAGACGAAATTCCGCCCGCGAGGTGAACATCCGATAGGGCTCGGTGATCCCGCGCGTCACCAGATCATCGATCATCACGCCGATGTAGCTCTCCGCCCGCGAGAACACGACCGGCTCCAGCCCTGCGGCCGAACGCGCCGCATTGAGCCCGGCGACCAGCCCCTGCGCCGCAGCCTCCTCATACCCTGTGGTGCCGTTGATCTGCCCGGCGAGATGAAGCCCGCGCGCGCCCTCGACCTCGAGGGAGGACCGCAGCCCACGCGGATCGACATGGTCGTATTCGATCGCATAGCCGGGCCGGAACAGCTCCACCCGCTCGAGACCAGGGATCGACCGCAGCATCGCCTCCTGCGCATCCGCCGGCAGCGAGGTCGAGAGGCCGTTGGGATAGACGGTGGGATCGTCGAGCCCTTCCGGCTCGAGAAACACCTGATGCCCGTCGCGGTCGCCGAAGCGGACGATCTTGTCCTCGATCGACGGGCAATAACGCGGCCCCCGGCTGTCGATCTGCCCGCCATACATCGCCGAGCGCTCGAGATTGGCACGGATGATCCGGTGCGTCTCCTCGGTGGTGCGCGTGATGCCACAGCGGATCTGCGGCCGCGTGATCGCCGACGTCAGCATCGAGAACGGCACGGGATCGGCGTCGCCGTCCTGCATTTCGAGCCGATCCCAGTCGATCGTCCGCCCGTCGAGCCGCGCCGGCGTCCCCGTCTTGAGGCGACCCAGGCGAAGCCCGGCGCCGGCGAGACCGTCGGAAAAGCCGGTCACCGCCGCATCCCCGACCCGACCGCCCGGCGAGCGTTGGTGGCCGACGTGCATGACCCCGTTGAGGAAGGTCCCGGTCGCCACCACGACCGCCCGGCACGAGAGGCGCGCGCCCTCTAGGGTCTCGACGCCGACGACCACTCCGGCGTCGACGATCAGCCGTGCCACCTCGCCCTCGAGGATGGAAAGGCCCTCGGTCCCGCCCAGGAGCTCCTGCACGGCGCTCGCATAGAGCCGCCGATCCATCTGCGCGCGCGGGCCCCGCACCGCCGGCCCCTTACGCCGATTGAGGAGACGAAACTGGATGCCGCCGAGGTCGGCCGCGCGCCCCATCACGCCGCCGAGCGCATCGATCTCCCGAACGAGATGACCTTTGCCGAGCCCGCCGATCGCCGGGTTGCAGGACATCGCGCCGATGGTCGCCCGCTTCTGCGTCAGCAACAGCGTCGACGCGCCGACGCGCGCCGACGCGGCGGCCGCCTCGGTGCCGGCATGTCCGCCGCCGATGACGATGACGTCCCAATCCGACTTCATGCCTTCGTCCCTGTCCGCCTCGAGCCGTTCGACTGATCGTATCGCTTTCGAATCGAGTGATTCACGTGAAACATCGAAGGCGCGGCAGCCGCCTCATTTGCCGATGCAGAACGCTCCGAAGATCGTGTCGAGCAGATCCTCGACGTCGATCCGCCCGGTGATCCGGCCCAGGTGGTCTCCCGCCCGACGCAGAAAATCCGCCGCGATCTCGGGATCGTTCCGGAATCGAATCGCTTGCTCGAGATCCTCGACCGCCGCGACCAGCGCAGAACGATGTCGCTCCCGCGTCGGAACCACGGTCTCGATCGCCATCCGATCGGCGGCGAAATCACCGAGCGCCTCGATCAGCGCATCGAGCCCGTCGCCGGTGACCGTCGAAAGGCCGAAGCGTCGAACCACCCGATCATCGCCGGGAACCGGGACCACCGTCCCGACCCCGCCCGTCGCGAGATCTCCCTTACCATCGACCCGCCAGATCGGGCAATCCATCGCGGGAACCGGGCCACCGTCGGCGAGATCCACCGCCTGCGCCCACAAGATGAGATCGGCCGAATGCCCCCGGTCGAGCGCTCGGCGGATGCCCTCCCGCTCCACCTTGCCCTCGGCCTCGCGCAGGCCCGCCGTATCGACCAGAGTCATCGGATAGCCGCGGAGGTCGAGATGCACCTCGATCGGATCGCGCGTCGTCCCGGCCTCGTCGGTGACGATCGCCACGTCGCGCCGGGCGAGCGCGTTGAGGAGGCTCGACTTGCCGGCGTTCGGCGGCCCGAGGATCACCACCATCAGGCCGGAGCGCAGGCGCTCGCCGCGATGGTCGTCGGCGAGATGAAGGCCGATCGCGCGCCGCAGGCCGGCGACCGTCTCCATCGCCTGATCGATCACCGAACCGGGAATGTCCTCCTCGTCGGCGAAGTCGAGATCCGCCTCGATCATCGCCCGGGCGTGGATCAGGCCCTCGCGCCAGCCCTCGTAGAGCCGGCGCAGCGTGCCCTCGCTCTGGGCCAACGCCTGACGGCGCTGCATCTCGGTCTCCGCCGTCAGGAGGTCGGCGAGCCCTTCGGCTTCGGTGAGATCGATCCGCCCGGTGAGGAAGGCGCGGCGGGTGAACTCCCCCGCCTCCGCCGGGCGCAGACCCTCGAACTCGCCGAGCGCCGTCGTCAGCGCACGGATCACCGCCCGGCTGCCGTGGACCTGAAACTCGATCGTGTCCTCGCCGGTGAAGGAGCCCGGCCCCGGCAACCACAGGACCAGTCCGCGATCGATCGTCGAACCCGTTCGGTCCCGAATCGATCGCAGGGCCGCGAGCCTGGGCGCCGGAATCGAACCGACCATCGTTTCGAGGACGAATCGACAGCCCGGTCCACTGACCCGGATCACCGCGACCCCACAGGGCGCCCCCCCGCTCGCCAGCGCATAGATCGTCGTCGTGCCGCCCGAAACCACACCCTGTTCCTTTCGGTCGAAAGCCCTAATGTTCCCCGGGCGCCCGCTTCGCCCGATGGAGGATGTCCGTGACCGAACCCGCCCGCAATCGTCTCGCCGAGGCGACCAGCCCCTACCTGCTCCAACACGCGGACAATCCCGTCCATTGGTGGCCGTGGGGACCCGAGGCCCTGGCCGAGGCGGAGGCGACTGGAAAGCCGATCCTGCTCTCGGTCGGTTACGCCGCCTGCCACTGGTGCCACGTCATGGCGCACGAGTCCTTCGAGGACGACGAGGTCGCCGAGGTGATGAACCGGCTGTTCGTGAATATCAAGGTCGATCGCGAGGAACGGCCCGACATCGATCAGATCTACATGTCCGCGCTCCATACGTTCAACGAGCGCGGCGGTTGGCCGATGACCATGTTCCTCGATCCGCGCGGACGGCCCTTCTGGGGCGGCACCTATTTTCCCAAGGAGGCGAAATGGGGCCGCCCCGGCTTCATCCAGATCCTCGAGGAAATGGCGCGGCTCTGGCGTGAGGAACCCGACAAGATCGCCAAGAACGCCGACGTGGTCCATCGCCGCCTCGCCGCCCGCGCCGCCACCACCACGCGATCGCCCCTCGGCCCCGACTATCTCGACGCCGTCGCCGAGCGTCTCCTCGGCGTGATGGACCCGGTCGAGGGCGGCACGCGTGGCGCTCCGAAATTTCCGCAGACGCCGCTCCTCGAGTTCTTCTGGCGCGCCGCGCGCCACCGCGCCGGCCGCCCGGCCGCCGACGTCGTCCTCCTCACCCTCTCGCGCATGAGCCGGGGCGGCATCTGGGACCACGTCGGAGGCGGCTTCGCCCGTTACGCCGTCGACGATCATTGGCTGGTGCCGCATTTCGAGAAGATGCTCTACGACAACGCCCAGCTCCTCGACCTCCTCGGCCGCGCCTGGAGCGACACCGGCGATCCGTTGTTTCGTGCCCGAATCGAAGAGACCGTCGCCTGGCTCGCCCGCGAGATGACCCTGCCGGGCGGTGCCTTCGCCGCCTCGATCGACGCCGACAGCGAGCATGAGGAGGGCCGCTTCTACGTCTGGAGCGATGCCGAGATCCGCGACGTCCTCGGATCCGACGCCGACGAATTCGCCGCCGCCTACGACGTCACCCGGGGCGGCAACTGGGAAGGCAAGATCATCCTCAACCGCTCCTCGGACCGCACCCGCTGGGACCGCGACCGCGAGGCCCGCCTCGCCCGCTCCCGGGCGCGGCTGCTCGAGCGACGCGCCGAGCGCATCCGCCCCGCCACCGACGACAAGATCCTCACCGACTGGAACGGCGCGATGATCCATGCCCTCGTCCTCGCCGGACGCCGGCTCGATCGACCCGATTGGATCGAGCGCGCCGTCGCCGCCTATCGCTTCGTCGCGACCGAGATGGGTTACGACGGCGATCGCCTCGGCCATGCCTGGCGCGAGGGTCGGTCGGTCAGGCCCGGCCTCTCCTCCGATCTCGTCCACATGGCCCGCGCCGCCCTCGCCCTCGCCGAGACCCTCGGCCGCGATCCCTGGCTCGACGACGCCCGCCGCTGGATGACCGCGCTCGAGACCCACCATGCCGATCCCGCCGGCGGCTGGTTCCTCACCGCCGACGACGCCGAGGCCCTGATCGTGCGTCCCGCCTCGACCAGCGACGACGCCGTCCCGAATCCGATCGCCATCGGCCTCGACAACTGCATCCGGTTGGCGGTCCTCACCGGCGAGGATCGATGGCGCGCCCGCGCCGAGGAGATCCTCGGTCGTCTGTCGAGCGCCATGCTCGCCGACATCTTCTCCACCGCCTCGCTCTCCACCGCGCTCGATCTCGCCATCGGCGCGATCGAGGTGGTGTTGATCGTCCCGCCGGGCACCGACGCGACGCCCTTGCGTCGTGTCGTCTTCGAATCGACCGATCCGCGCATCATTCTGTTCGAAACCGAATCGACCGCCGCCCTCCCCGAGACCCACCCCGCCGCCCACAAGCCGGCAGTCGACGGCCTGCCGACCGCCTGGGTCTGTCGCGAGGGGAGCTGCGGCCTGCCGCTCACCGAACCCGGCCCCTTGCGCACCCTGCTCGAGACCGGCCGCTACGTCTGAGCCCCGGACGGCCGGAGGGATTCACGTGAAACACGAACGGGCCCCGAGATCGCTCTCGGGGCCCGTTGCCCATCCGATTCGGTTCGGCGTCGATTCGATCAGGTGTTCATCGAATCGAAGAAGTCGGCGTTGCGCTTGGTCTGGCGCAGCTTGTCGAGCAGGAACTCGATCGCGTCGACGGTGCCCATCGGCGTCAGGATGCGACGCAGCACATAGGTCTTCTTGAGCACGTCGGCCGGGACCAGCAGTTCCTCCTTGCGGGTGCCGGAGCGGGTGATGTCGATCGCCGGGAAGACGCGCTTGTCGGCCACCTTGCGGTCGAGAATGATCTCGGAGTTGCCGGTGCCCTTGAACTCTTCGAAGATCACTTCGTCCATGCGGCTGCCGGTCTCGATCAGCGCCGTGGCGATGATGGTCAGCGAGCCGCCGTTCTCGATATTGCGCGCCGCCCCGAAGAAGCGCTTCGGGCGCTGCAGGGCGTTGGCGTCGACACCGCCGGTCAGAACCTTGCCCGACGACGGCACCACCGTGTTGTAGGCGCGGCCGAGGCGAGTGATCGAATCGAGCAGGATCACGACGTCGCGGCCGTGCTCGACCAGACGCTTGGCCTTCTCGATCACCATCTCGGCGACCTGGACGTGACGCGACGCCGGCTCGTCGAAGGTGGAGGAGACCACCTCGCCCTTCACCGTGCGCTGCATGTCGGTCACTTCCTCGGGACGTTCGTCGATGAGGAGGACGATCAGGAAGCAGTCGGGATGATTGGCGGTGATCGAGCGGGCGATGTTCTGCAGGAGAACCGTCTTACCCGTGCGCGGCGGCGCGACGATCAGCGCGCGCTGGCCCTTGCCGAGCGGCGCGACGATGTCGATCACGCGCGCCGAATTGTCCTTCGAGGTCGGCTCCTCCGGCTCCATCTTGAAGCGGGTGTCCGGATAGAGCGGGGTCAGGTTGTCGAAGTTGACCTTGTGACGCGCCCGCTCCGGATCCTCGAAGTTGATCGTGTTGACCTTGAGCAGGGCGAAATAGCGCTCGCCCTCCTTCGGAGAGCGGATGTGGCCCTCGACCGTGTCGCCGGTGCGCAGCGAGAAGCGGCGGATCTGCGAGGGCGAGACGTAGATGTCGTCGGGACCCGGCAGATAGTTCGCGTCCGGCGACCGCAGGAAGCCGAAGCCGTCCTGCAACACCTCGACGACGCCTTCGCCGATGATCTCCACCTCCCGCGCCGCGAGCTGCTTGAGGATCGCGAACATCAGCTCCTGCTTGCGCATCGTGCTGGCGTTCTCGACCTCGAGCTCCTCCGCGAAGGCGAGGAGTTCGGTCGGCGACTTGGACTTGAGGTCCTGGAGTTTCAGCTGCTGCATGGGGAGAGGTCTCTCGGGATGACGACCCGGAACCGGCGATGATCGCATCGCCGGCCGATTGAACGGAGGAGAAACTTGCGTGTCGCGGTGAAGAACCGAAGAGCGTCCGCGGCACGAAGAGGAGGGAGGGCGAAACGACGGAGCGGCTCGGCCGGACCTCCGGATCTTCGATGCGCTCGAACGCTCACGAAGAAATCGTCTCGCAAGATGGGACGGCTGCAAAATAGTCGGTCCTGCCCTGCGTCGCAAGACCCCGGGTGGTGAAATCGAAGGCGTTCCCGCCCGGCCCCCTCAGAACGGCTTGACGATCACCAGGATCACGACGGCGATCATGATCAGCGTCGGCACTTCGTTCATGAAGCGCCAATGGCGATGATTGCGATTGCCCTCGTCGCGGGCGAAATCGGCGACCGCCTTGGCGAAATAGCCGTGCGCCGCCGAAAGCCCCAGCACCAGCGCCAATTTGGCGTGGAGCCAGCCGCCCTGAAAGCCGAAGACGACGATCGCGATCCACAGACCCGCGACCCAGGACACCACCATCGCCGGGTTGATGATGTAGCGCAGGAGCTTGCGCTCCATCACTTTGAACGTCTCCGAGGCCTCCGACCCCGGCGCGACACCGCAGTGATAGACGAAGAGCCGCGGCAGATAGAGCATGCCCGCCATCCACGAGATCACCGCGATCACGTGGAGCGACTTGATCCAGTCGTAGGCGCCCGGCCCGATCGCGTAGATCGACGCGACGAGAACCGCCGCCGTGATCGCCAGAGAAACGACCGTACGCTTCACCCGCGTCCCGACTTCCGCTCGGCTCGCCGCCATGTCCGTCTCCTCACCGCTTCGCCGCGCGAACCCGCTCGACGAGGCGCGCCATGTTGGCCGGGTCGGCGTCGGGCGTGATGCCGTGACCGAGGTTGAAGATCAGACGTCCCGCCCCGAGCCCCTCGAGCACCCGGTCGACGCCCTCGTCGAGAGCGCGGCCGCCGACCACGACCCGCATCGGATCGAGATTGCCCTGCACCGCGACCTTGTCCTGGAGCTCGGCCCGCACGAAGGCATGCGGCATCGTCCAGTCGATCCCGACCGCGTCGACGCCGGTCTCGGCGACGTAACGCGCGAGCAGCGCCTGCGCCCCCTTCGGAAATCCGATCACCCGCGCACCCGGATGGATCGCCCGGAGACCGGCGACGATCGCCTTGGTCGGCGCGATCACCCAACGCTCGAATTCGCTCTCGTCGAGAACGCCCGCCCAGGTGTCGAAGATCTGCACCGCATCGGCGCCACAGGCGATCTGCCGCGCCAGATAGGCGATCGACGCCTGGACCAGAACCTCGATCAATTTCGCGAACCCGTCGGGATCGCGCAGCGCCGCCTTGCGGGCCGGGCCCTGATCGGAGGTGCCTCGTCCGGCGATCATATAGGTCGCCACCGTCCAGGGAGCGCCACAGAAGCCGAGGAACGTGGTCTCGGGAGGCAGCGCCCCCCGGATCCTCTCGACCGCCTCGTAGACCGGCCCCAGGCGCTCGTGGATGCGGGTCGGGTCGAGCGCGCCCACCCGATCGAGATCGAGAGGCTCGAGAACCGGGCCTTCGCCCTCCTGGAACGCGACCTTCCGCCCGAGCGCGTCGGGGATCACGAGAATGTCGGAGAAGAGGATCGCCGCATCGAAGCCGTAGCGCCGGATCGGCTGGAGCGTGACCTCGCAGGCGAGACCCGGATTGTAACAGAGGTCGAGGAAGCCACCGGCCTGAGAGCGCGTCGCGCGATATTCCGGCAGATAGCGGCCGGCCTGACGCATGACCCAGATCGGCGGGGGGAACACGCTCGCCCCATTCAGCACCGCCATCATCTTGCGCTCGGTCATGCCGGTCTCCCTCCGGGCCGAACGGCCCACATCCCTCTCTCTTCAGATCATTCTTCGAATGAAGTCTGCTGAGACTGTTTGACGGTGGATTACCGGGATCTCGCCCGATCCACAATGACTCACGTGTCGCCCCCGATTCTCGACGGCGCATCGGATCGATTCCGGCTCGATACGAGCGACCGCCTCGTTAACGATTCGTTAATCTGTCTTTACAGAACCTTAACGAACTCGTTCGAGATTCGCGCCTGTGGACGAGGAGTCGAGATCTCCCGTTCCGCGGGTCCTTCGTCCCCAACCCGGTATGAGCGTCCCGGTTCGTCCTCGTTCCTTCGTTCCTGTTGATCGAATTGCACGAACGGGAGAGAGTGGCGCCCGCCGCGCCGACCGGCCCTTTCGTCCACCGTCGCCGGCTCCCCTGGGGACAAACCAGTGAACACCTCGACCAACTTCTTTCATCTCCATCTGATTTCGGATTCGACCGGCGAGACGCTGATCACCGTCGCGCGCGCCGCCGCCGCCCAGTACGAGAAGATCGAGCCGATCGAGCACATTCACCCCCTGATCCGGGTCGACCGCCATCTCGACAAGGCGCTGGTCGAGATCGAGCAGTTCCCCGGCATCGTGCTCTACACGCTGGTCAATCCGGATCTCGCCGCCCGCCTCGATCGGTTCTGCCGCGATCAGGGCCTGCCCTGCGTCTCCGTCCTGGCGCCGGTCCTCGACATCTTCCGTTCGTTCCTGAACGTGACCGAGACCTGGCGCGCCGGCGCCCAGCATTCGCTCGACGCCGACTATTTCAAGCGCATCGAGGCCATGAACTTCACCATGGCGCACGACGACGGCCAGCTGCCGCACGACCTCGACGAGGCCGACGTGGTGATTCTCGGCGTGTCGCGCACCTCCAAGACACCGACCTCGATCTATCTCGCCAATCGCGGCATCAAGGTCGCCAACATTCCGATCGTGCCGGAGATCCCGCCGCCGCCGTCGCTGTTCCTGGTGACCAAGCCCCTGGTCGTCGGCCTCATCGCCAGTCCCGATCGCATCGCCCAGATCCGCGAGAACCGGGTTCTCGCGATGGGCTCGAAGGCCTTCGACACCACCTATGTCGATCGCCCCTCGATTGCCGCCGAGCTCGGCACCATGCGTCGGCTTTGCGCCGATCACGACTGGCCGGTGATCGACGTCACCCGCCGCTCGATCGAGGAGACCGCCGCCGCGATCACCGGCTATCTCCGCACCCATCGTCGCGGCTGACGCCACGCATCCGATTCGCCCGAGGAGATCCATGCCGAAGACCCTCGTCCTCGCCTCGCGTTCCCGTTCGCGCATCGCGCTGCTCGAGGGCGCCGGCCTCGCCTTCGCGACCGAACCCTCCGACGTCGACGAACGCGCCGTCGAGGAACCGCTTCTCGCCGCCGGGGCCTCGCCCGGCGCCATCGCCCTTCATCTCGCCGAAGCCAAGGCGCTCGACGTCGCCGCGCGCCGTCCCGGCGATCTCGTGCTCGGCTGCGACCAGACGCTCGGCCTCGACGGCGAGCGCTTCGTCAAACCGGAGAACCGCGCCGCCGCCCGCGCCCAGCTCGGACGTCTGCGCGGCCGCACCCACGAACTCCACTCCGCCCTCGCCCTGGTCGAGGACGGCGCCGTCGTGTGGCGCCACGTCTCGGTCGCCGCCATGACCATGCGTCCCTTCTCCGACACGTTCCTCGACGCCTATTGCGATCGCGCCGGCGACGCCGTGCTCGCCAGCGTCGGCTGCTATCAGTTGGAGGGGATCGGCATCACCCTGTTCGGGGCGATCGAGGGCGACTATTTCACCATCCTCGGCCTGCCGCTCCTGCCGCTTCTCGCCGAACTCCGCCGCCGGGGAGACCTGCCCGCATGACCGCCGCCGCGCCGCGCGCCTTCGTCCTCGGCTGGCCGATCGCCCAGTCGCGTTCGCCCCTGATCCACGGTTTCTGGCTCGCCGAACACGGCCTCGCCGGCTCCTACGAGCGCCTCGCGGTGCCGCCGGAGGAGATCGAATCCTTCCTGCGTGCCCTGCCCGGTGGCGGTTGGATCGGCGGCAACGTCACGGTCCCTCACAAGGAGGTCGCCTATCGGATCGCTTCCGAAAGGGATCCGGTCGCCGAGGCGACCGGGGCGGTGAACACCCTGTGGATCGACGGCGGAAAACTCTGCGGCGCCAACACCGACGCGCCCGGCTTTCTCGCCAATCTCGACGATCGTTCCGAAGGTTGGGACGCTCGGCCCGGCGACGCCGTGGTCCTCGGGGCCGGCGGGGCCGCCTCCGCCGTCGCCTGGGGATTGCAGGCGCGCGGGTTCCGCGTCCGCCTCGTCAACCGGACGCTCGCCCGCGCCGAGGCGCTCGCCGCCCGTCTCGGCGGAGAGACCCGCGCCCACGGCTGGGACGACGTGTCGCGCCTCCTCGCCGACGCCCGCCTCCTCGTCAACACCACCTCGCTCGGCATGACCGGCAAGGACGACATGACGATCGATCTGGCGCCGCTCCCGGGCGATGCCCTCGTCACCGACATCGTCTACGTGCCGCTCGACACCCCGCTCCTCGCCGCCGCCCGCGCCCGTGGCCTCGCCACCGTCGACGGGCTCGGCATGTTGCTGCATCAGGCGGTGCCCGGCTTCCAGCGTTGGTTCGGGGTCCGCCCGACGGTGACGCCGGCCTTGCGACGCCTGATCCTCGCCGATCTCGGAGTGGTCGAATGATCGTCCTCGGCCTCACCGGCTCGATCGGCATGGGCAAGTCGACCACGGCCGACCTCTTCCGCGCGGCCGGCGTGCCGGTCCACGACGCCGACGCCACCGTCCACGCGCTCTATCGCGGGCCCGCCGTGGCCGCGATCGAGGCGGCCTTTCCCGGCACCACGCGGGACGGCGGCGTCGATCGCGCCGCCCTCGGCGCCCGCGTCCTCGGCGACGACGCGGCGGTGAAGCGGCTCGAGGCCATCGTCCACCCGCTGGTGCGCGCCGCCGAGACCGCCTTTCTCGACGCCGCCCGGTCGCGTGGCCGGCGCGTCGTCGTCCTCGACATCCCGCTCCTCTTCGAGACCGGCGGTGATGCTCGGGTCGACGCCGTCGTCACCGTCACGGCGCCGGCCGACGTGCAACGCGCCCGCGTCCTCGCCCGCCCCGGCGTGACGGTGGAGACCTTCGAACGCATCCTCGCCCGCCAGATGCCGGACGCCGAGAAGCGTCGCCGTTCGCATTTCCTGGTCGACAGCGGCCGCGGCCTCGCCCCGGCCCGCCACCAGGTCGAGGCGATCCTGCGCGCTTGCCGGGGGATGAACCGCTGATCGACGCCGACCGGGCTTGAACCGGAGGCCGCGCCCTGATTCCATCGCGGCTCGAGCCGACGAGGGAGAACCGACCTTGCGCGAAATCGTCTTCGACACCGAGACCACCGGCTTCGATCCCAAGACCGGCGACCGCATCGTCGAGATCGGCTGTATCGAGCTCGTCAATCACATCGCCACCGGCCAGACCTTCCACGTCTACATCAACCCGGAACGAACGATGCCGCGCGGCGCCTTCGAGGTGCACGGGCTCTCCGACGAGTTCCTCGCCGACAAGCCGAAGTTCGCCGAGATCGCCGCCGACTTCGTCGCCTTCATCGGCGACGCCCGCCTCGTCGCCCACAACGCCGAATTCGACTTCAAGTTCATCAACGCCGAATTCGCCCGCCTCGGCCTGCCGCCGGTCGGCTCGGAGCGCATGGTCGACACGCTGGCGCTGGCCAAGCGCCGCCACCCCGCCGGTCCCAATTCGCTCGACGCGCTGTGCAGTCGCTACGGCATCGACAATTCGCGCCGCGATCTCCACGGCGCGCTGCTCGACAGCGAGCTCTTGGCCGAAGTCTACGTCGAGCTGCTCGGCGGCCGTCAGGCCGCACTCGGTCTCGTCACCGAGGAACCCGGCCGTGGCCGCCGCGCCGACGGATCGTCCGCCGCCGCCCGCTCCGGCCCACGCACCCGCCCGACCCCGCTCGCCCCGCGTCTCTCAGAGGCCGAATGGACGGCACATCAGGCCTTCGTCGGCAAGATGGGCGAGAAGGCGCTGTGGACGCACTACGCCGGCCCCGACCGCTCCGGCGAGAGCTGAGGATCGTCACTTCCGAAACGAAAGACCCCCGGAGCCGGGCTCCGGGGGTCTCGATCGAAGGCGAGGCGGCGTCGCGTCAGTTGACGGCGGCGGCCTGTTGCGCGGCGTTCTGCTGATAGAGCGCGACGAAGTCGATCGGGTCGAGCAGCAGCGGCGGGAAGCCGCCGTTGCGGGTCGAATCGGCCAGGATCTGGCGCGCGAAGGGGAAGAGCAGGCGCGGGCACTCGATCAGCACGAACGGGTGGAGGTGCTCCTCCGGCACGTTCTGGATCCGGAAGAGACCGGCATAGACCAGCTCGACGTTGAACATGACGTTCTCTTCGAGCTTCGCCTTGGCGGTGAGCTTCAGCTCGACCTCGAACTCGGTCGCCGACAGCGGCTGCGCGCCGACGTTGACGTTGATGTCGATCTGCGGCCCGTTCTGCTGGGGGGCCAGCGAGTTCGGCGCATTGGGGTTCTCGAAGGAGAGATCCTTGACGTACTGGACCAACACGCTCAGGGAGGGGGCCTGGGCCTCTCCGGCGGCGCCGTTTTCTTCGCTCATCGCTGTTCTCCGGCTCGCCCGAACGCCGTGTCCGGGCCGAAATCGTCGCGCGATTGGCTAGCATGCGGGGGGCGCCCGAACAAGTCGAGCGAAGGAAGAGATCACACCGACCCCTCGTACCGAGGCTTCGGAGTTGCTAGATAAGGGGGGAAGTCGCGCGTCGCCCCGCCCGCACCGGGTTCGTCGGCGACATCGAGACGAGGATCCCGATCAGATGCATCTCGATTTCTACACCATCGTCTTCTTCGCCATCGCGGTGGTGATCTTCGTGCGCCTCTACGGCGTGCTCGGTCAGAAGAACGGCTCCGAGCGTCCCCCCTTCCAGATCCCCGACGACGCCGACGACGGCACCGCCGGCAACGACAACGTCATCCCGATGACGCGGCCGAGCGGGGAGACGCGGCGCGAGGCCGAGGCGGTCGTGGTCGATCACGAGCCGGTGGAGCCCACCGCCCCCGAGACGCCGCTCTCCGCGGCCCTGCGCGCGATCGCCTCCACCGACCGTTCCTTCGATCCGGTCCGCTTCGTCGACGGCGCCAAGATCGCCTATGAGATGATCGTCTCGGCCTACGCCAAGGGCGACCGCAAGACTCTCAAGGGCCTCCTCTCCAAGGAGGTGATGGAGAGCTTCGGGCGCGGCATCGACGAGCGCGAGAAGCGCGGCGAGAAGGTCGACTTCACCTTCGTCGGCCTCGATCGCACCGAGATCGTCGAAGCCGAGAACACCGGCGGTTCCGCCCGCATCACCGTGCGCTTCGCCGCCAAGGTGATCTCCGTCACCACGGCCGCCGACGGCACCGTGGTCGACGGCGACGCGGCCCGCCTGACCGACCTGATCGACGTCTGGACCTTCGCCCGCGAGCTGAAGTCGTCCGATCCGAACTGGCGTCTGGTCGAAACCCGCGCCGTCTCCTGACGAGACCGCCCGAGCCGCCCCATCCCCTCCCGGTGGATCGGCGGCTCGGCCGGACGGCGCCGGTCCCGTCGGCCGGCCGCCCTTCCCTCCCCGCCCGCGAGTGCCCGCGAGACAGCGATGCAGGATCCGACCGCCGATCTCGTTCCGGTCGCCTTCGACGCCCTCGCAGGCTGGGCGGAGGCCGACACGGCCGCGACTTTCGCGGCCTTTCGCCGCGCCGCGCCCCGTCACGTCGCGACCCCGCCGAAGACCCGCGCCCTCGGCATCGACGGTCACGCCCTCGCCCGCGCTCACGCCGCCGCGCTCGCCCTGCCGGAGAGGCTCGACGCCGCTGCCGCCCGCCGCTTCTTCGAGAGGCATTTCACCGCGCACCGGGTGAGGCCGCGCGAGGGGGCGCCCTTCCTAACCGGCTATTTCGAGCCGGAGCTCGAGGGCACCCGCCGCCCCGGCGATCCGCGCTTCCCCGTCCCCCTCCTCGCGCGGCCCGACGATCTCGTCGACGTCGATGCCGCCACCCGTCCGCCCGGCTGGGATCCCGCCTATGCCTTCGCGCGGCGCACCGAGCACGGCCTCGAGCCTTATGCCGATCGCGCCGCGATCGAGACCGGGGCACTCGCCGGACGCGGCCTCGAGCTGGTCTTCGTCGCCGATCCGGTCGAGGCCTTCTTCGTCCATGTCCAGGGCTCGGCCCGCATCCGCCTCGCCGAGGGCGGCACGATGCGCCTCGCCTATGCGGCGAAGGCCGGTCACCCCTATACGTCGATCGGCCGGCTCGCCATCGAGCGCGGCCTGATCGCCGCCGAGGCGATGACTCTCGACGTGTTGCGCGCCTGGCTGAAGGCCCATCCGGCCGAGGCCCGCGATCTGATGCGGGCCAACCGCTCCTATGTCTTCTTCGCCGAACAGGCTGATCTCGACCCGGGTCTCGGCGCCGTCGCCGCGGCCGGCGTGCCGCTGACCCCCGGCGTCTCCCTCGCCGTCGATCGCACGCTCCACACCTTCGGCACGCCGATCTTCCTCGACGCCGATCTGCCGCTCGGCGCCGACGGCGCGACGGTGCCCTTCCGCCGGCTGATGCTCGCCGAGGACACCGGCTCGGCCATCGTCGGCTCGGCGCGCGGCGACGTCTTCCTCGGCTGCGGCACCGAGGCCGGCCGTCGCGCCGGCCGCATCCGCCACGCCGCGCGCGACTTCGTCGTGCTGGCGCCGAACGGGGAGGGCGCGCGATGACGTCGAGCCTCGGCCGCCGCCGCCGGATCCGCACCCTGAGCGAGGACGAACGCCGCCTCTGGGAGAAGATCGCCGAGACGATCGAGCCGCTCGACCACGGCCGTCGTCGCGGCCGCCGCGCCGTCGGCGAACCGGATCCCGAACCGGCCGCGCCCCTCGACGCGGGTGTCCCCGTTCCTCCGCCGCCCGCCCCACCGGCCGCGAGCGTGCCGCGCGGCAAACCGACCGTGGTGCGCCCGACCGGACCGACCCGGCGCGGCGAGACCTCCGGCCGCCTGCCGGTGATTCACGTGAAACACGCCGAGCGCTCCGACGGTCTCGCCCCGGCGGTCACCGCGCCGCCCTCGCTCGCCCGCCTCGATCACCGCACCAAGCGGCGGCTGGTGCGCGGCGTCATCGCCATCGACGAACGCCTCGATCTGCACGGCGCGACCCAGGAGGCGGCGCATTCGATCCTGCGCGGCTTCCTCATGACGGCGCGGGCGCGCGGCGCCCGCATCGTCCTGGTCATCACCGGCAAGGGCAAGGGCGGCGCCGATCCCCACGATCGCGGCGTGCTGCGCCGGGCGGTGCCGCATTGGCTCTCCGAGCCGAGCCTGCGCGAGGTCGTCCTCGGCTTCGAGGAGGCCCATCTCGCCCATGGTGGGGCCGGGGCGATCTATGTCCGCCTGCGCCGGGTGCGCGGGGCGGGGGAGGGCGGCCGATGACCCCGTTCGGTGCCAAGCTGAGAAAACTGCGGTCCGAACGCGGCCTCACGCTGAAGGACATGGCGGCGGCGCTGAAGGTCTCGCCCGCCTATCTCTCCGCGCTCGAGCACGGCAAGCGTGGCGTGCCCACTTGGTACATGGTCCAGCGCATCATCGCCTATTTCAACGTGATCTGGGACGAGGCGGAGGAGCTGCAACGCCTCGCCGAGGCGTCCGATCCGCGCGTCGTCGTCGACACCGCCGGCCTCGACCCGGAGGCGACCGAACTCGCCAACCTCCTCGCCGCGCGCATTCGCGGCCTCTCCAAGGCCTCGCTCAAGGACCTGACCCACCGCCTGCGCGCCGCCGCCGCCAAGGACGGCGCCTGAGGTTCGAGCCGGCCGCCGCCGTCACGAAAGCCCGCGCCGCCCTCGTCCACAATGCTCGACGACAGTCGTCGGCCGACCGTCGCGCGCGACGGGTCGCGACCCACGAAGCGGATCGCCCTTCCGCCCACTCCGTCCGTAGAAAGCTCGGAAAACCGCCGTTCTTCCGCTGGCCGGCGGGTGGCGGCACGGTTCGCGCTCGTCGTCGCCCCGTCCGTGCCTTCGGCCGGCCGCGGGCGGGATCCCGGCGATCGAAGCCCAGGCGGGCGACCGTCGTAATCCCTTGTTCGTCCGGTGCTAAGCCTCGCTGCGACGCCGTCGATCGGGGGGACGATCGATCGGCGGTCGTTCGATGAGCTTCGCTCGGTTCGGGACCCGCCATGGCTTCGATCGCCTCTCGCGACCACAAGATCACCGTCGTCGGCGCCGGTTACGTCGGCCTCTCCAATGCCCTGCTTCTCGCGCAGCACGAGGACGTCGTCCTCTTCGACATCGATCGCGACCGCATCGACAAACTCGCCCGGCGCCGCTCGCCGATCCAGGATCCGGAGGTCGAGACCTTCCTCGCCACGCGCGCGCTGCGCCTGACCCCGACCACCGATCCCGACCGCGCCTATCGCGACGCCGAATTCGTGGTGGTGGCGACGCCGACCAATTACGATCCGATCACCAACGGCTTCGACACGACCTCGGTGGTCTCGGTGATCGAGGAGGTGACGCGGCGCCTACCGAAGGCGATCATCGTCGTGAAGTCGACGGTTCCGGTCGGTTTCACCGCCCGCATGCGCGCGGTCTTCGGCAACGACGGCATTCTCTTCTCGCCGGAGTTTCTGCGCGAGGGCCGCGCCCTCTACGACAATCTCCATCCCTCGCGCATCGTCGTCGGCGCCACCGACGACCGCGCTCGCCTGTTCGCGACCCTGCTCGAGCGCGGTGCCGAGAAGAAGAACATCGCCGTCGTCCTGACCGGCTCGACCGAGGCGGAGGCGATCAAGCTCTTCGCCAACACGTTCCTCGCGATGCGCATCGCCTATTTCAACGAACTCGACACGTATGCCATGAGCCGAGGGCTCGATTCGCAGAAGATCATCTCCGGCGTCTGCCTCGATCCGCGCGTCGGCGACTATTACAACAACCCGTCCTTCGGCTACGGCGGCTATTGCCTGCCCAAGGACACGCGCCAGCTCCTCGCCAACTATCAGGACGTGCCGCAGAACCTGATTCAGGCGATCGTCGCCTCCAACGGCACGCGCAAGGACTTCATCGCCGAGACGATCATCGCCCGGGCGCCGCGCACCGTCGGCATCCACCGTCTGACCATGAAGTCGGGCTCGGACAATTTCCGATCGTCGTCGATTCAAGGAATCATGAAGCGGATCAAGGCGAAGGGCATCGACGTGATCGTCTACGAGCCGACGCTGAAACAGCCGGCCTTCTTCAATTCGCCGGTCCTGCCCGATCTCTCCGACTTCAAGCGCCGCGCCGACGTCATCCTCGCCAACCGCCTCGACGTCGAGCTGACCGACGTCGCCGACAAGGTCTTCACCCGCGATCTGTTCCATCGCGATTGAGCCGCGCCTCGGGCGACGCGCCGGGGCGCCGGGTCCCCGTCCGCCCGCGGCGAACGGGGAGACGCGGGCTCAGCCGTTGATGTCGTAGGCGGCGAGCGCCGCCATGTTGACGAGGTCGATGTCGCGCGCGCCGAGCGGCACGATCTGCACCGGCTTGTCGAGACCGACCAGGAGCGGGCCGATCACGGTGGCGCCACCCAGGACGCGCAGCATGCCCGACGAGATCGCGGCGGCATGGAAGGCCGGCATGATCAGCACGTTGGCCGGACCCTTGAGGCGGCAGAACGGATAGGCCGCCATCCGCGCCGGATCGAGGGCGACGTCCGCCGACATCTCGCCGTCGTATTCGAAGTCGACGTGACGGCGATCGAGGATGGCGACGGCCTCCTTGACGTGGGCGGTGCGCTCGCCCGGCGGCTGGCCGAAGTTGGAATAGGCGAGCATGGCGACGCGCGGCTCGTAGCCGAGACGCCGCGCCGCACCGGCGGCCTCCTCGGCGATGTCGGCCAGTTCCTCGCCGGTCGGCAGTTCGGTGATCGCCGTGTCGGCGACGAGCACCGTGCGGCCGCGCGCCAGGATCAGCGAGATGCCGATGACGCGGTGGTGCGGCTTGGCGTCGATGACGCGGCGGACGTCCGCCAGCACCGAGGCGAAGTGACGGGTGGTGCCCGAGACCATCGCGTCGGCGTCGCCGAGCGCGACCATCGACGAGGCGAAATAGTTGCGGTCGAGGACGAGGCGGGCGCAGTCGCGATAAAGGAAGCCGAGGCGCTGCTGCCGCTCGTAGAGATGATCGGTGTAGGCCTTGACGCGCGGCGACTCGAGCACCGAGACGATCTCGATCCCCTCGTGGATGTCGATGCCGGCCGCTTCCGCCGCCGCTTCGATCCGGTCGCGCCGGCCGACCAGGATCGCCGTGCCGAGGCCCTGATTGGCGAAGGAGGCGGCGGCGCGGATCACCTGCTCCTCCTCGCCCTCGGCGAAGACGACCCGGCGCGGATCGGACTTGAGCTTGGAGAAGATCCGCTGCAGCGTGCCGGCGACCGGGTCGCGCCGGGCCGAGAGCTGCTGGCGATAGGCGTCCATGTCGACGATCGGGCGCCGGGCGACGCCGGTCTCCATCGCCGCCTTGGCGACCGCGACCGGGATCTCGGAGATCAGACGCGGATCGAACGGCACCGGGATGATGTATTCCGGGCCGAACTTCGGGCGCACGCCGCGATAGGCGGCCGCGACCTCGTCCGGCACGTCGGCGCGGGCGAGTTCGGCGATCGCATGGACGGCGGCGATCTTCATCTCCTCGTTGATGGTGGTCGCCCGCACGTCGAGCGCGCCGCGGAAGATGTAGGGGAAGCCGAGGACGTTGTTGACCTGATTCGGGTAGTCCGAGCGGCCGGTCGCGACGATCGCGTCGGAGCGGATCGCGTGGACCTCCTCCGGGGTGATCTCCGGATCCGGATTGGCCATGGCGAAGATGATCGGGTTCGGCCCCATCGAGGCGACCATCTCCGGCGTCAGCGCGCCCTTGGCGGAGAGGCCGAAGAAGATGTCGGCGCCGACCAGCGCCTCGGCGAGGTCGCGCTTGTCGGTCTCCACCGCATGGGCCGACTTCCACTGGTTCATGCCCTCGGTGCGGCCCTTCCAGACCACGCCCTTGGTGTCGCAGAGGATGACGTTCTCGGGGCGGAAGCCGAGCGCCTTGACGAGTTCGATACAGGCGATGCCGGCGGCGCCGGCGCCGTTGCAGACGAGCTTGGCGTCCTCGAGCCGGCGGCCGGTCAGATGCAGCGCGTTGATGATGCCGGCCGAGGAGATGATCGCGGTGCCGTGCTGATCGTCGTGGAAGACCGGGATCTCCATCATCTCGCGCAGACGGCTCTCGATGATGAAGCAGTCGGGCGCCTTGATGTCCTCGAGGTTGATGCCGCCGAAGGAGGGCCCGAGATAGCGCACCGCCGAGATGAACTCCTCGACGTCCTGGGTGTCGACCTCGAGGTCGATCGAATCGACGTCGGCGAAGCGCTTGAAGAGGACCGCCTTGCCCTCCATCACCGGCTTGGAGGCGAGCGCGCCGAGATTGCCCATGCCGAGAATGGCGGTGCCGTTGGAGATGACGGCGACCAGATTGCCCTTGGACGTGTAGTCGTAGGCGAGCGCCGGATCATCGGCGATGGCGCGCACCGGAACCGCGACGCCGGGCGAATAGGCGAGCGCCAGATCGCGCTGGGTCGCCATCGGCTTGGTCGCGACGATCTCGATCTTGCCGGGCTTGCCCTGAGCGTGGAACTGAAGGGCTTCCTGGTCGGTGACGGCGAGGCGGGTGTTGCGGCCGGCCGACTTCTCGTTCATGTCCATTCTCGGTCTCCCGGGGGGGCCGCCGTTCGCGGCGCCTCGTTCGTCTCGTCCGGCGCGGAACGACGCGCTGCGAGGGGAGGCGACCATAGTCGGCCCCCTCGCCGGGCTCAAGACGGGGAATGGCGCCGGGGGCCTCACTCATTGGTCTCGAGAGCGGCAAAATCGGTTCGATTCGCGCGCCCTCGATCGCGCGCCGCCCGGGCGAGGCGTGTCGTCCCTCGAGGCGTGTGGTCCCGAAATCGGTGAACCGCGCGCGAGAAGGCGCCTCCCGGCTGTCGCACCGCGCGCCCGGCTCGGCTATCTTCGGCCCCGAAATCCGTCGCCCACCGCCGCCACCGCTCCGACGAAGACCCTTGCCCATGTCCGACGCCGCCTCCCGTGACGATGCCGATCCGCGCCCGACGCCGGTCATGGAGCAGTTCCTGGAGATCAAGGCGGCCAATCCCGACAGCCTCCTGTTCTACCGGATGGGCGACTTCTACGAGCTCTTCTTCGGCGACGCCGAGGAGGCCTCGCGCGCGCTCGGCATCGTGCTGACGAAGCGCGGCAAGCATCTCGGCGAGGACATCCCGATGTGCGGCGTGCCGGTGGTGCGCGCCGACGAATATCTCCAGCGCCTGATCGGCCTCGGCTTCCGGGTCGCGGTCTGCGAGCAGCTCGAGGATCCCGCCGAGGCCCGGAAACGCGGCTCGAAGGCGGTGGTGCGCCGCGACGTCGTCCGCCTCGTCACGCCCGGCACCATCACCGAGGACACGCTGCTCGACGCCGGCCGCGCCAATCACCTCCTGGCGATCGCCCGGGTCGGCGGTGAAGGCGAGGGCGCCCGCTGGGGCCTCGCCTGGGTCGACGTCTCCTCCGGCTCGTTCCGCGTGCTCTCCACCGATCTCGCCGGTCTCTCCGCCGAGATCGCCCGGATCGAGCCGCGCGAGATCGTGCTGGCCGAGAAACTGTTCGAGGACGAGGCGCTGAAGCCGCTGATCCGTCAGGAGAAGATCGCGCTCACCCCGGTCTCGGCCGCGCTCTTCGACGGCGCCACCGCCGAGGCCCGCATCGCCGCCTATTTCGAGGTGGCCGCCCTCGACGGCTTCGGCCGTTTCGAGCGCGCCGAGCTTTCGGCGATCTCCGGCGTCGTCGCCTATGTCGAGAAGACGCAGGTGGGCCTGCGCGCCCGGCTCGAGCCGCCGCGTCGCGAGAGCGAGGACGGCGGCACTCTCTCCATCGATCCCGGCACCCGCGCCAATCTCGAGATCATGCGAACGCTCTCCGGCGAACGGCGCGGCTCGCTGCTCGCCGCCGTCGATCGCTGCGTCACGCCGAACGGCCAGCGCCTCCTCGCCGAGCGCCTCGCCGGTCCCTCGACGAGCGTTCCGGTGATCGGCCGGCGCGCCGACGCGGTCGCCTTCCTGCTCGAGGATCCGAGCTTCCGCCGCCAGTTGCGCGAGGCGCTCGCCTCCGCCCCCGACATGCTGCGCCCGCTCGGCCGCCTCGCGCTCCAGCGTGGCGGCCCGCGCGATCTCGCCGCGATCGGCGCCGGTCTGACCGCCGCCGGCACCATCGGCGCCGCGCTGGCGCGCCTGCCGGTGCTGCCGGAGGAACTGGCGCGCGCCCGCGACGCCGCCCTCGAGGCGCCGCAGGACCTCGCCGAGGCGCTGGCGACCGCATTGGTCGACGAACCGCCGCTGCTCCGGCGCGACGGCGGCTTCGTGCGCGCCGGTTGGTCGATGCCGCTCGACGAGGCGCGCGAGCTCTCTGCCGACAGCCGCCGCCTGATCGCCCGGCTCGAGGGCGACTACGTGCTCGAGACCGGCATCAAGTCGCTCAAGATCCGCCACAACAACGTGCTCGGCTTCTTCGTCGACACCACCCCGGCGCATGCCGACAAGCTGACCAGGCCGCCGCTCGTCGAGCGCTTCGTCCACCGCCAGACGCTCGCCAACGCGGTGCGCTTCTCCACCGTCGAACTGTCCGATCTCGAGGCCAAGATCGCCTCGGCCGGCGAACGCGCCCTCGGCATCGAGAACGAGATCTTCGAGGATCTCGCCGCCCGCGTGCTCGCCGCCGAGGCGCCGATCCGCGCCGCCGCCGAGGCGCTCGCCGTCCTCGACGTCGCCGCCGGCTTCGCCGAGATCGCCGACGCCGAGGGCTGGGTCCGCCCGATCGTCGAGGAGGGCCTCGCCTTCCGGATCGAGGGCGGCCGCCATCCGGTGGTCGAACAGGCGCTCCGGGCGGGAAGTGGCGAGCCCTTCGTCGCCAACGACTGCGATCTCGGGCCCCGTGGGAGCGAGAGCGCCGGCCGCCTGATCCTGGTCACCGGCCCCAACATGGGCGGCAAGTCGACCTATCTCCGGCAGAACGCGCTGATCGTCCTCCTCGCCCAGGTCGGCGCCTTCGTGCCGGCCCGTGCCGCCCGCATCGGCGTCGTCGACCGGCTCTTCAGCCGCGTCGGCGCCGCCGACGATCTGGCGCGCGGCCGCTCCACCTTCATGGTCGAGATGGTCGAGACCGCCGCCATCCTCAATCAGGCCGGACGTTCGGCGCTGGTCATCTTGGACGAGATCGGCCGGGGCACCGCGACCTTCGACGGCCTGTCGATCGCCTGGGCGACGATCGAGCATCTGAACGCCGTCAACGGCTGCCGCGGCCTCTTCGCCACCCATTACCATGAGCTGACGGCGCTCGCCGACCGCCTGCCCCGCGTCGCCAACGTCACCTCGGCGGTGCGCGAGTGGAAGGGCGACGTGGTGTTCCTGCACGAGATCGTCGCCGGAGCCGCCGATCGGTCCTACGGCATCCAGGTCGCCCGCCTCGCCGGCCTGCCGGCCAAGGTGATCGACCGCGCCCGTCAGGTGCTGCGCCAGCTCGAGGAGCAGGACCGCAAGCGCCCGAAGGAGGCGCTGATCGACGAGCTGCCGCTGTTCTCGGCGCTGAAGGCGCCCACCCCGGCGCCGGTCCCGGCGGCGGCCCCGCGCGAGGATCCGCGTCTTTCGAAGATCCTGGAGGCGATCGCGGCGATCGATCCCGACGACCTCACCCCGCGCGCCGCGCTCGACGCGGTCTATGCGCTGAAGGCGCGCGTCCGCGCGATCGAGGCCGGGGACTGAGCCCGTTCACGGGAAAGCCGGATTTCTCCGGTCTTCCTGTCGCCTTCAGCGACCCGCGCTCGGCGCGAACCGGAGCCCGCCATGCTCGACCACGTCGATCTGCCCCTGATCCTCGCCGCCGGTCTGATCGGCGTGGCGAGCCCCGGCCCCTCGACCCTGGCGATCGCCGGGACCTCCATGGACTACGGCCGCCGACGCGGGCTCGCGCTCGCCACCGGGATCACCTGCGGATCGCTGACGTGGTCGATTTCGGCGGCGCTCGGCCTCGGCACGGTGATGCTCGCCAATGCCTGGGTGTTCGAGGTGCTGCGCTGGGCGGGTGCCGCCTATCTCGCCTGGCTCGCGGTCCGCTCGGCGCGGGCGGCGCTGCGGCCGGGTCTGGTCGCGACCCGCGCGGTCGGCGCCCGCTCCACGGCGCAGACCGTGCTCCAGGGCTTCGCCCTCCACGTCACCAATCCCAAGGCGATCCTGTTCTTCGGCGCGCTCTATTCCCTCGGCGTCCCGGCGGACGCGACCGCTTCCGAACTCGCGGTGGTGGTCGCGGCGGTCGGCCTGCAGAGCGCGCTGGTGGTGCACGGTTACGCGCTGCTCTTCTCAAACCGGGTCGCGACCGCGGCCTATCTGCGGCTCCGGCGGTGGTTCGAGGGCGCCTTCGCGATCGCCTTCGGCGCGGCGAGCTTCGCCGTCCTCACCGCGAAATTGCGCTGATCGCGGGCCGTCGGATCCGAAGGTCGGAGGTCGCGCGCGTGGTCACGCCGCCCGGCGCGAGGCGTCGGCGCCGTAGAAGTCGACGTAGCGCTGCGCGATCTGCTTCACCGGCATGACGATGAAGACGTCGGTGGTGCCGAACTGATGGTCGACCACGGCGCCGTCGCCGACCTTGGCGCCGACCCGGAGATAGCCCTTGATCAGCGGCGGCAGCGCCTTCATCGCCGCGCGCGGATCGATCGCCTCCTTCGACAGCCGGTCCATCGCGGTGTGGCGATGCGGCAGCGCGCGGACGCTCCAATCGGCATCGGCCAGACAATGGTGATGCAGGAACGACAGGGGCAGGGCGAGGCGGCTCGGATCGGTGCCCTCGAGGCTGGCGCAACCGATCATCGCGTCGATGCGATGGCGCTGCACATAGGCCCAGATGCCCTGCCACAGGAGCTCGAGCGTGCGCTTGCCGCGCCACGCCGGCAACACGCAGGAGCGGCCGAGCTCAAGGAACTCGAGGCCGGGGCGGGCGTCGAGCAGCGGCTGGAGATCGTATTCCCCGGCCGAATAGAAGCCGTCGTGCCGCTCGGCGACCGACCGGCGCAGCACCCGGTAGGTGCCGACGATGCGCGGCCGCGTCTTGCCGAAGGGCTTGATCTCGGGATGGTCGTGATCGAGCACGAGGATGTGGTCGCAGATCGCGTCGAAGCGATCGGCGTCGCGCCGGCTCATCATCGTCCAGGCGTCGGCGATCGCCGACATCTCCTCGTAGAACACCCGGAACCGCAGTTCCTGCGCCCGCTTGACCTCGCCGACGGTGCGGGCGAGCCGCACCTCGAGATTGCCGATCCGGCCGAGCGACTCGTCCTTGGCTGTGCCGACCAGCGGGCCGACCGGCAGCGGCACGCCGAAACCGGGGAGCACGTTGACGCGGCCCGAGGGCAGACGGCGCGGCGGCACGAATCGGCCCAGAAACGGCAACGCGGGAGTGGCGGGGGCGACGGCGCGGGACATCGGCGGACCTCGTGAAGCGCGAGTTCGCACGGCACCGGATCCGGTCGACCCGTGCCGGAGCATCGGGCGATTCGGCCGGCCGGCGAGGCGGCATGGAGCCGTCAAACCATGTCCCGGCGACAGTCCCGTGACGATCTCGCGACGAAACCGTGACGCTCGCCTCAGCCGGCCCTGTCGAGAGCCGGCGGCGCGGCGCGATCCCGCGCCTCCGCGAGGATCGCCGCGAGACGGTCGCGATCGATCGGTTTGACCAGAACCGCGTCGGCGCCGCAGGCGAGCGCGCGTTCGGCCGCCGAGGGCGTGGCATCCGCCGTGACCGCCACGACGAGCGCGCGGGGCGCCTCCGCCGGCTCGCCCGCCCGCAACTCGCGGATCGCGGTGAAACCGTCGAGGCCGGGCATGTGCAGATCCATCAGCACCGCCGCGAAGGGCTGCCCCGCCTCGCGCGCGGCGGCGATCGCGTCGAGCGCGGCGAGACCGTCCTCGACCACCGCGACGCCGTGGCCGTCGTGCTCGAGCGCGGCGCGGCCGAGAAGCGCGTTGATCTCGTTGTCGTCGACCAGGAGAACGCGCAGTCCGCCGGTCGGCGCGGCTGCCTCGACGAGGGCCCGCGCCGGCGGCGCCGTGCCGCGCTCGGCGGCGAGCGCGACGACGCGCGCCAGGGAGGCCGGGCGGATCGGCCGGATCAGATGCGCGGCGAACCCGGCCGCGCGCAGCGCCGGCAGGGCGTTGCGTTCGCCGGGCGGGATCAGCACCACGGCGGGCGCGGTCGAGCCGAGCGCCCGCCATTCGTCGAGCACCGCGATCGGATCGGCGCCGCCCTGGCCGTCGATCAGCACGACGTCGCAAGGGTCGAGCGCGGCGAGCGCCTCGGGGGCGTCGACGAGACAGGCCTCGGCGCCGAGCGCATGGAGCCGGCGCACCAGCAGCGGCGGTTCGACCACGGCGCGCGAGATCAGCCCGATGCGGCGGCCGCGCAAGGGGCGTTCCAGCGGCGCGGCCGGGCCGGCGGCGGGAAGGTCGAGCTCGAAGGCGAAGGTCGAGCCTTCGCCCGGCCGGCTGACGAGGCCGATCGTGCCGCCCATCCGCTCGACGATGCCGCGGGCGATGGCGAGGCCGAGCCCGGTGCCGGCGGCGGAGCCGACCCCCTCGGTCTCGATCCGCTCCCAGGCGTCGAAGATCCGCGAGGCCTCGGCGGCGTCGATGCCGATGCCGGTGTCGCGCACCCGGAAGACCACTCCGGTCTCGCTGCCGGGCACCCGTTCGACCTCGATCGCGACGCCGCCGGTCTCGGTGAACTTGACCGCGTTTCCGGTCAGATTGATGAGGACCTGGCGCAGCAGGAGAGGGTCGACCAGCACCGGCGCGGCGAGGCGCGGCGCGACGAAACCGGCCAATTCCAGACCCTTGGCCTGACAGGGCGGCGCGAGCAGTTCGATCACGTCCTCGACGACCGTCTCGAGCGAGGTCGGAACCGGCGTCGGCTCGACGTTGCCGTCCTCGAGGCGGGAGAGATCGAGATAGCCGTCGACCAGCCGCAGGAGGGTGGTGCCGGAGGCGCCGAGGGCGGCGACATAGGCCTTCTGCTCCGCCGTCAGCGCGGTCTCCCCGAGGAGATCGGCGAGGCCGAGAATGCCGGTCAGCGGCGTGCGGATCTCGTGCGCGGCCAGCGCCAGGAAATGCGCCTTGGCGTCCATCTCGGCCTCGGCGGCGCCGAGATCCGGTGTCGACGCGGCGGCGAGCGACAGCGGCGCGGAGGCCTGCGGGCGCAATTGGTTCAGGATCACCGTCAGCGCCGCTCCGACGCCGCCGAGGGCGACGATGTCGCGGGCGAGTTCCGGATCGGCGATACCGGCGACCACGGTGAGGCCGATCCCGGCGAGGGCGAGGCCGCCGAAGCGCGACCCGCGCCGAGACGGGCGGGAGACGGGCGGTTCGGCGGGGAGGGCGACCTCTCGGGGCATCGGACGGTCCGGATACGCGAGACGATGGGAAACCGGAGACCGACGTCGACGGGATCGGAGCGACGTTCGGCGAGCCCGGCGGACAGGAGCCGAACCCGAACGCATCTTGCCCCGACAGGAGTTGCGAAAGACTTGATGGCGCGAGGATCGCGGGCCTTCGTCCGCATCGGACGCCGCCGCGCGCGCTCCCGTCGCGAGCCGGCGCCTCGGGGGCGAGGCGGGCGGCTCAGGCGGCGCCGGCCAGTTGCTCGCCGGCGCGGCGGTGGCTGAGCGCTTCGGCGAGATGCAACCGTCCGACGCGCGGCGCCTCGTCGAGATCGGCGAGGGTGCGCGCCACCTTGAGCACGCGGTGGTAGGCGCGCGCCGAAAGACGCAGGCCCTCGGCCGCGTCGGCGAGCAACCTCCGCCCCCCGGCGTCGGGCGCCGCCACCTCCTCGACCAGGGCGGCGGGCATGTCGGCATTGGTCAGAACCCGGTCGAGCCCGAGCGCGCGGAAACGTTCGGTCTGGATCGCCCGGGCGCGGGCGACGCGGGCGGCGACCTCGCGCGAGCCCTCACGCGGCGCCGGCAGGATCAGATCCGCCGCGCTCACAGCCGCGACCTCGACCCGCAGGTCGATCCGGTCGAGGAGCGGCCCGGAGAGCCGCGCCTGATAGTCTTCGGCGCAACGCGCGCCGCGCCGGCAGGTGTGGCCGGGCTCGCCGGCATGGCCGCATCGGCACGGGTTCATCGCCGCCACCAGTTGGATCCGCGCGGGATAGCTGACGCGATGATTGGCCCGCGCGATCACCACCTCGCCGGTCTCGAGCGGCTGGCGCAGACTGTCGAGCACCTGCGGATGGAACTCCGGCAGTTCGTCGAGGAAGAGGACGCCGTTGTGGGCGAGCGACACCTCGCCCGGCCGCGCCTTGAGGCCGCCGCCGACCAGCGCCGCCATCGAGGCGGAATGGTGCGGCGATCGAAACGGCCGGCGATCGGTCAGCCGTCCGTCGGCGAGCTGGCCGGCGATCGAGGCGATCATCGACACCTCGAGCAATTCGCGCGGTTCGAGCGGTGGCAGGATCGACGGCAGCCGGCTCGCCAGCATCGACTTGCCGGATCCCGGCGGCCCCACCATCAGGAGATTGTGGCCCCCGGCGGCGGCGACCTCGAGCGCGCGCTTCGCGGTCTCCTGACCCTTGACGTCGGCGAGGTCGGGCAGATCGCCCGCCGCCTCGCGCACCTTCGGCGTCGGCCGGGCGACGACCTGCGTTCCCTTGAAGTGATTGGCGAGCTGCGTGAGGCTGCGGCCGGCGACGATGGCGAGAGCCGGGCTCGCCCTGGCGGCCTCCGACCCGCTCTCCGGCGGGCAGATCCGCTCCTTGCCGAGCGCGCTCGCGCCGATCGCCGCCGGCAGAACCCCGGCCACCGGGGCGATCGTGCCGTCGAGCCCGAGTTCACCCAACGCGACGTGATCGGCGAGCTGGTCGCCGGGGATCGCCCCGATCGCCGCCAGGATGGCGAGCGCGATCGGCAGATCGTAATGGCTCCCCTCCTTGGGCAGATCGGCCGGCGCCAGATTGACCGTGATGCGCCGCTGCGGCAGGGCGAGGCCGGAGGCGAAGAGCGCCGCGCGGATGCGCTCACGACTCTCGCCGACGGTCTTGTCGGGAAGGCCGACAAGGGCGAAGACCGGATTGCCGGCGGTGATCTGAACCTGGACGTCGACCGGCACCGCCTCGATGCCCTGAAACGCCACCGTGGTGACCCGCGCGACCATGGCTCGCCCCTCCCTCGATGGTTCTCATTAGAACAAACCGAGATCGATTGCAACCGGACGCGCCGATTCTGCGGTCGTCCGGTTGTAAAATGGGAACATCGCTCGAACGGTTCGTCCTCTCGGGCCCGAACGGGCCTCGGCCGGTCGGGCCGGAACGACGGGACGTTCCGACGGGTCGGAATGTCCGGGGATCGGTATCACTTGGTGTCGTCGAGCAGATCGCGCCGCGTCAGGACGTCGAAACCGGCGTAGACGATCTCGGGCGTGCGCCGCCCGGCCCGCCGCGCCGCCAGGATCTCGGCGATGCGCGCCCCCATCTCGGCCGGCCGTTGCCCGACCAGCACATGGCCGAGACCGTCGCGCACCAGGGCGCGCTCGACCGGCAGGGCGTCGGCGACGACCAGCACCACCTTGGCCCGGTCGAGACGGTCCTTGTGGCGCGCGGCGATCTCGCGCCACCGCGCCTCGTCGAGGAAGGGCCAGGCCCCGACCGAGATCACCGCGTCGAGTTCGCCGTGATCGCTCATCACCCGGTCGAGCGCCGCCGCCGCCTCGCGCGGTTCGGTCGACGTGGTCACCGGCGAGGCCGGGATCTCGTGCCACGAGGGTCCGAGCGCGTCGCGGACGCCGGCCACCCGTTCGGTGAGATTGCGCGAGGCGGAATCGCCGGTCAGCACCGCGTAGAGGCCGCCGTCCGGCCGCCACCGCCGCAGTGAGGCGCCGAGCGCACGGCCGAAGTCGCGCGCGTCGCTGCCGACGAAAGCGTCGCGGGCGTCCGCCGGGAGATCGGCGTCATAGGCGATCACCGGAAGGCCGGCGGCGCGCGCGGCGGCGACGGCCGGCAGGACCTCGGAGATCAGTGCCGGCGAGACGGCGATTCCGTCGATCTTCTCGGCGGTGAGGGCGGCGATGATCTCGCCCTGGCTGCGCGTCTCCGCGCCGCCGGGGGCGAGGAAGACGCAAGTCGCGCCGTCGAGAGCGGCCGCGCGTGCCGCGCAACCCGCCGCCACCGCCTCGTGGAAACTGCTGCCGGCGGCCGGCCCGACCACGGCGTAGCGCTCCGCCGCCATGCCGTCGACGCCCCCGCCGAGGAGGGCGCCCGCGACCGCGAGGCCGGCGGCGAGAAGAGTGCGAGCGGCGCGGACTGCGGTCACGGTCGGGCCTCCGGAGGCTGTCGTCAGGCGGCGCGCGCGGCGATCCGGGCCTCGATACGGTCCCATACCATCGCGGCGATGTCCGGCCCGCCGAGACGGCGGATGGCGCGGATGCCGGTCGGCGAGGTCACGTTGATCTCGGTCAGCCAGTCGCCGATCACGTCGATGCCGACCAGGATCAGGCCGCGTTCCTTGAGGGCCGGGCCGATCCGCTCGCAGATCTCGCGTTCGCGCGGGGTAAGGTCCGTCGCCGCCGCCTGCCCGCCGCGCACCATGTTGGAGCGCAGATCGTCGGCCGCCGGCACCCGGTTGACCGCGCCGGCGAAGACGCCGTCGACCAGGATGATGCGCTTGTCGCCGTGCCGCACCTCGTGCTGATAGCGCTGGATCACCCAGGGCTCGCGCCAGGTCGAGGCGAACATGTCCATCAGCGAGCCGAAATTCTCGTCCTCGGCCCGAACCCGGAACACGGCGGCGCCGCCGTGGCCGTAGAGCGGCTTCATCACGATGTCGCGGTGCTCGGCGCGGAAGGCGCGGATCTCCTCGACGTCGCGGGTGATCAGCGTCGGCGGCATCAGGTCGGGGAATTCGGTGACGAAGATCTTCTCCGGCGCGTTGCGGACGCTGGCGGGATCGTTGACCACCAGGGTCTTCGGATGGAGCCGCTCCAGCATGTGCGTCGTGGTGACGTAATGGAGATCGAACGGCGGATCCTGGCGCAGCAGGATGCAGTCGAATCGGGCGAGATCGACCCGCTCGGCGGCGCCGAGCGTGAAGTGATCGCCGGCGACGTCGCGCACGGTGAGCGCCTCGACGCCGGCGAAGACGCGGCCGTCGCGCAGCGCGAGTCGGTCGGGCGTGTAGTGCCACAGGCGGTGTCCGCGCGCCTGCGCCTCGAGCAGCAGGGCGAAGGTCGAATCGCCGGCGATCTTGATCGTGGCGATGTGGTCCATCTGGACGGCGACGTCGAGCGTCATGCGACAGCGATCCTCTCTTCGGCGGCCACGGGCGCGAGGCGTCGCGGGGTGGCCGCGGTCGTGCGGCGTGGTTCCGTTCTAGCGCGCGCGCTCGGCGCCGACAACGCCACGAAACCGTGACCGGAGCGGGTGTTCGCGCTCGAAATCGGTTCCGGGGACGACCTGCCGCAGCGTTTCATGTGGAACATCGCCGTCACCGGCGCCCGCGCGGCAGATCGAGATCGTCGCCGCGAAAGGCGTCCGCGCGGTGGCGCGGCCAGCGGTTCGGCAGCACCGCGATCACGTCGAAGCGGCGGTCGAACGTGGCGTAGTGGGGATGGCCGGCGACCCAGAGATCGGCGGCGGCGAGGATCCGCGCCCGCGCCCGCGCCGTCACCGCCTCGATCGCCGCCTCCTCGGTGGCGCGCGCCTTGACCTCGACGAAGACCAGGGTGCGGCCGCGCCGGGCGATCAGGTCGATCTCGCCGGCCCGGCAGCGGAAGCGCCGCGCGAGGATCCGGTGGAACTTCAGCCGCAACACCCACGCCGCCCGCGTCTCGGCGTCGAGCCCGAGACCATAGGCGCGGCGGCGGTCCTCGCGGTCGCGCGGGCTCATCGCGGCGGCTCGCCTCCGCCGTCCTTCAACGCCATGGCGCGTTCGTAGAGCGCCTTGCGGTCGAAGCCGGTGAGGCGCGCGACCTCGGCCACCGCCTTGCCCGGCGCCTGACGGGCGAGCGCGGCGCGCAACATCGCGTCGACGTCGGCCGCGCTGGTCGTCTCCTCGGCCGGCGGACCGATCACCACGACGACCTCGCCCTTGACGGCGCGGGCGGCGAAGGTCGCGGCGAGCGCGCCGAGCGGCTCCCGCACGATCTCCTCGAAGGTCTTGGTCAATTCGCGCGCCATCGCCGCCGGACGCTCCGGCCCGAGCACCGCGACCGCGTCGGCGAGGCAGTCCGCCAGCCGATGCGGGCTCTCGTAGAAGATCAACGTCGCCGGAACCCGGGCGAGCGCCTCCAGCCGATGGCGCCGTGCCTCGCTCTTCGGCGACAGGAACCCGGCGAAGAGGAAGGCGTCGGAGGGCAGGCCGCTCGCCACCAGCGCCGCCAGCATCGCCGAGGGGCCCGGCACCGGGATCACCCGGTGGCCGGCGGCGATCACCTCGCCGACCAGCTTGAAGCCGGGATCCGACACCAGCGGCGTCCCGGCGTCCGACACCAGCGCCACCGCCTTGCCCTCGTCGAGGGCGGCGAGCAGACGCGGCCGCCGTTCGGCGGCGTTGTGGTCGTTGTAGGAGACGAGACGGTTGCGGATGCCGTAGCGCTCGAGCAGCACCCGCGTCACCCGCGTGTCCTCGCAGGCGATCGTGTCGGCGCCGGCGAGGGTCTCGAGCGCGCGCAGCGAGACGTCGGCGAGACGGCCGATCGGCGTGGCGACGACGTGCAGGCCCGGCGCGAGACGCGGCGCGGTGAAGGTGGCGGCGTCGATGCGATAGGTCGCGGAGCCCGGCGCGTCGTCGATCGTGTCGTCGTCGGGGCTCGCGTCCGTTTGTCTCAGGTCCGTCATCTCGACCCTTCGTCGGGGGGAAAAGGCTGGTGAAAACGCCGGCTTCTCAGGTTTAGGAGAGCGGACGGGGTGGAATTCGGGACGCCGGGTTTTGACTTGTCGCCCCGGGAAGGACAAAATCCGACCCGAATGGGCCAGTACGTCGGGTGGCCGCATCGTCCGAAAAGAGGTGTTCCTCCTTGCCGCGCAATGCCCCCTCCCTCGCCGCTCGCCGGCGGTTTCTCACCGTCGCGATCACCGGCGTCTCCACGCTCACCCTCGCCGCTTGCGGCAGCACCTTCCCGGGTGGGAGCGGGGGCGGTGGTTTCGCCGAACCTACACCCGGCGGCGCCATGCCCGCCAGTGGCGACGTGATCGGCACCGGGTCGGTGCGCATCGCGCTGATCCTGCCCAAGTCGGCCGGCGGCCAGTCGGCCCAGATCGCCGGACAGCTGCGCAACGCCGCCGAACTGGCGCTGAAGGACTTCCCCGGCGCCGACGTCCAGATCATGGTCAAGGACGACGCCGGCACCACCGAGGGCGGCCAGCGCGCCGCCTCCGAGGCGGTCGCCCAGGGCGCCCAGCTGATCATCGGCCCGCTCAACGCGGTGTCGGCGCGCGGCGCCGCCGAGCCGGCCCGCGCCGCCGGCGTGCCGGTCGTCACCTTCACCACCGACACCTCGGTCGCCTCGCGCGGCGTCCATCTGATCGGCTTCCTGCCGGCGACCGACGTCGAGCGCATCGTCTCCTACGCCGCCTCGCAGAACCGCAAGTCGATGGCGGCGATCGTTCCCGACGACGCCTACGGCCTGATCGTCGAGGCCGCCTTCCGCGAACAGGCCGCCCGCTCGGGCGTCCGCGTGATGGGGGTGGAGCGCTACAAGGGCGACACCGCCGACATCCAGGCCAAGGCGGCGACGGTCACCAAGCTCGGCTCGTCGATCGATTCGGTCTTCGTGCCGGACGCCGGCGGCAACGCCGCCATGGTGATCCAGTCGATGGTCTCGGCCGGGCTCGATCGCTCGCGCGTCAAGTTCCTCGGCTCGGGCCGTTGGAACGATCCGGCGAGCCTCTCCTCGCCGGCGCTGGCCGGCGGTTGGTTCCCGGCGGTCGATCCGACCGGATCCGACGGCTTCAAGAGCCGCTATCAGGCGAGCTACGGCTCCGCCCCCGGCCCGCTCGCCATTCTCGGCTACGAGGCGGTCTTCCTCGCCGCGGGTCTGGTCCGCAATGCCGGCGCCAAGCCGTTCCGTGACGACGTGTTGCTCTCGCGCAACGGCTTCCTCGGCGTCACCGGCCTGTTCCGCTTCAAGGCGGACGGCACCTCCGAGCGCGGTCTCGCGGTCATGGAGGTCGGCGGCGGCACCGCGCGCATCGTCTCGCCCGCGCCGAAGCAGTTCGCGCCCGGGTCGTGAACCCTGTCGTGACGGGGGCCTGATCCCGGCGGTGGCCCGGGGTCGGCCGCTCACGCGACCCCACATCGTCGAGGCATGAAAAAACGGCGGCGCCCGGTGGGCACCGCCGTCCTGTCGATCGTCGCGTGGCGCGAAACGGCGGCGTTCAGTGCGCCGCGCCGCCCTTCTTGGCGAAGAGGCCCGACGCGGTCAGCGCCAGAATGAAGGCGTACATCACCGCGACGCCGACCAGGGCGCCGATGATGAGGCCGGCATAGCCGAACATCACGGTGGCGCCGACCCAGACGACGACGGCGAGAAGCATGGCGATCAGAACGGACATCGATTTCTCCTCGAGAAGGGAAAAAGGACGGCGAGGTCGGGGCGGCCGCCCGTGAGCAAGTTCTGCCCGGTCCCCTCTCGCGCACCCACGGCACCGTGGGAAACGCGGCTTGATACATCGGGAAAACCACGGACGTAAAGCCTCCCTTGGTCGCAGATCCGGCGACCCCTCCGGGGGCGCCCGGACGATCGGCCATGGAAATACCGCGCGCGTCGTGGCAAAGGTGGCGCACCGGGACCGGCGGAGACGGCAGCCGCCCGGCGCGAACGGACGACGAGGAGACGGACCCCCGATGACCGCACCGAGACTGCTCGAGGGCCTGATCGATTCCGCCGACCTGCGCCGCCGCCTGACCGCGCTCGTCGCCGACGGCGCCGACGGCGGCAATCCGGCGATCCGCGCCAAGGTGCTGGCGATCCTCAAGGAGGAACGCGCCAAGACCCGCGATCGCGTCCAGCGTCTGCTTCTCGCCGATCGGCGCGGCGTTCTCTGCGCCGAGCGCCTCTCCCACGTCCAGGACGAGCTGATCCGCGTCGTCTACGACTTCGCCGTGACCCACGTCTATCCGGTCAAGAACCCGTCCTCGGCCGAGCGCCTGTCGGTCACCGCGGTCGGCGGCTACGGCCGCGCCACCCTGGCGCCGGGCTCCGACATCGATCTCCTGTTCCTGCTGCCCTACAAGCAGACGCCGTGGGGCGAGAGCGTCGTCGAATACATCCTCTACATGCTGTGGGATCTCGGCCTGAAGGTCGGCCATGCCACCCGCAACGTCGAGGAATGCATCCGCCTGTCGCGCTCCGATCTGACCATCCGCACCGCCATCCTCGAGGCGCGCTGGATCTGGGGCGACCGCCCGCTGTTCGACGAACTGAGCGTGCGCTTCGATCAGGAGGTGGTGCAGGGCACCGGCCGCGAATACATCGCCGCCAAGCTCGCCGAGCGCGACGAGCGCCACAAACGCCAGGGCATGAGCCGCTATCTGGTCGAGCCCAACATCAAGGAGGCCAAGGGGGGCCTGCGCGATCTCCAGACCCTGTTCTGGATCGCCAAATACTTCTATCGGGTCAAGGACGCCCGCGATCTGATCCAGGCGGGCGTCTTCTCCCGCGCCGAATACCGTCGCTTCGAGCGCTGCGACGACTTCCTGTGGGGCATTCGCTGCCACATGCACTTCGCCACCAACCGGGCCGAGGAGCGCCTCTCCTTCGATCTCCAGCGCGAGATCGCCGCCCGTCTCGGCTATGTCGACAAGGCCGGCCAGCGCTCGGTCGAGCGCTTCATGAAGCACTACTTCCTGGTGGCCAAGGACGTCGGCGACCTCACGCTGATCTTCTGCGCCGCCCTCGAGGAGGAGCACGTCAAGCAGACCCCGGCGCTGAACCGCCTGCTCGGCCGCTTCACCCGCCGCCGCAAGCCCAAGGTGGTCGGCGACGGCGGCCCCTTCGTGGTCGACAACGCCCGCATCAACGTCGCCGATCCGACCGTGTTCGAGCGTGATCCGGTCAACCTGATCCGCATCTTCCACGAGGCCGACCGCCACAACCTCGACTTCCACCCCGACGCGCTGCAGCTGATGACCCGGTCGCTGCGCCTGATCGACGAGGCGGTCCGGAACGACGAGGGCGCCAACCGTCTGTTCGTCGACGTGGTCGCCTCGCGTCATTCGCCCGAACGCATCCTGCGCCGCATGAACGAGACCGGCGTGCTCGGCCGCTTCGTGCCCGAGTTCGGGAAGGTCGTGGCGATGATGCAGTTCAACATGTATCACCACTACACCGTCGACGAGCACCTGCTGCGCACCATCGGCGAGCTCTCGGCGATCGAGAAGGGCGCCATCAAGGACGAGGTGCCGCTCGCCACCGAGCTCTTCCCCGGCATCCAGAACCGCAAGGTGATCTACGTCGCGACCTTCCTGCACGACATCGCCAAGGGCCGGCCGGAGGATCATTCGCTCTACGGCGGCAAGATCGCCCGCAAGCTCGGACCGCGTTTCGGCCTGACCGCGGCCGAGACCGAGACGGTCGCCTGGCTGGTCGAGAACCATCTCGTCATGAGTTCGGTCGCGCAGGGCCGCGATCTCAACGACCGCCGCACCATCGAGACCTTCGCCGAGATCGTCCAGAGCCCCGAGCGCCTGCGCCTGCTGCACTGCCTGACCGTCGCCGACATCCGCGCCGTCGGTCCCGGCGTCTTCAACGGCTGGAAGGGCCAGCTCCTGCGCACGCTCTATTACGAGACCGAGCCCTTCCTCGCCGGCGGCCATTCCCAGGTCACCCGCGACCAGCGCGTCGCCGGCGCCAAGCGCGAATTGTGCGATCGCCTCGTCGGCTGGTCCGAGGAGGACAAGAAGGCCTATGTGGAGCGCCACTACGCGCCCTATTGGCTGCGCGTCGACATCGCCCGCAAGATCGAGCACGCCACCTTCATCCGCGAGGCGACCCGCGATCGCAAGCACCTCGCCACCTCGGTGATGCCGCACATCTTCGAGGGCGTCACCGAGATCACCGTGCTCGCCGACGACCATCCCCGCCTCTTGTCGGCGATCGCCGGCGCCTGCGCGGTGGCCGGCGCCAACATCGTCGACGCCCAGATCTACACGACGACCGACGGTCTCGCCCTCGACACGATCTTCGTCGGCCGCGAGTTCCCCGACGACGCCGACGAGCGCCGCCGCGGCCAGCGCATCACCGCGCTGATCGAAAAGACCCTGACCGGCGTCGAGCGCCTGCCCGAGCAGGTCGAGCAGAAGAAGGGGCTGGTCAAGGCGCGCCTGAAGGCGTTCCAGATCCCGACCGACGTGATGGTCAACAACGCCTGGTCGGATCGCTTCACGGTGATCGAGGTCTCCGGGCTCGACCGCCCCGGCCTCCTCTTCGACCTCACCCGCGAGATCTCCGATCTCAACCTCAACATCGCCTCGGCTCACGTCGCGACCTTCGGCGAGCGCGCGGTCGACGTCTTCTACGTGACCGATCTGATCGGCCACAAGGTCGAGAGCCGTTCGCGCGAGAAGACGATCCGCGAGCACCTCGTCCGCGCCTTCGACGGTCCCTCGCGCGAGGCCGCGCGCAAGCCCGCGGCATGACCGGGACCGGCGGCGGAGGGCGGCGATGACGATCCTGCGCAACGCCGTCGTGGTCGGCTCGGCCACCCTGCTCAGCCGCCTGCTCGGCTTCCTGCGCGACGGGCTCGTCGCCGCCGTGCTCGGCTCGGGGCCGATCGCCGACGCCTTCGTCGTCGCCCTGCGCCTGCCCAATCTGTTCCGCCGCCTCTTCGCCGAGGGGGCCTTCGCCGCCGCCTTCGTGCCCGCCTATGTCGCGCTGCGCGAGGAGGCGGGCGAGGAGGCCGCCCGCCGCTTCGCCGGGCGGGCGCTGGTCGTCCTGGCGGTGGTGACGTCGGTCCTGACGGTGGCGACCTGGATCTGGGCCGAGCCGCTCGTCGCCGTCCTGGCGCCGGGCTGGGCCGACGATCCGAACCGGCTGGCGACCGCCGCCGCG
>OFJB01000069.1_pt1 | contig 69442 bp, 65 predicted proteins | sample 1775081 | NCBI WGS metagenome assembly OFJB01 (sample SAMN08195771, study PRJEB24354) | sludge metagenome | isolation source: initial sludge from phenol fed wastewater aerobic bioreactor | place: India: Nagpur | collected 2016-06-05 | reverse complement strand
CGTGTCGCGTTCGTCGAGGCTGGCGCTGAGCCGCTGGGCGACCTGCAGCAGCAACTGGTCGCCGATGTCGTGGCCGAGCGTGTCGTTGATGTTCTTGAAATGGTCGAGGTCGAGGAACATCAGCGCCAGTTCGGCCTGGTTGCCGAGCGTTTCGGCCAGCGCGCTGGCCATGTGCTCGGTGAGCAGCACGCGGTTGGGCAGGTCGGTCAGCAGATCGTGTTCGGCGAGATGGCGGATGCGTTGCTGGTCTTCGCGCAACTGGGTGATGTCGCGGGCGACGCCGGCGACACCGGCGATCACGCCGCGATCGTCGAACACCGGGGTGGCGATGTATTCGTAGTGGCGCTGGCCGTCCCGTTCGGATTGCAGGCTGCCGGTCCGCTTCTGTTGACATTGTTGCAGCAGCGCTTCGGCGGAGAGAGCGGCGAGTGCCTGGCCAAGCGTGCTGGGCAGCCCGTTTTCCACCGGCTGGCCGAGGATGGCATCGACCGACTTGCCGGACAGTGCGGCGTAGGCGTCGTTGACCGCGATCAGCAGGCCCTGGCGGTCGCTCAGCCAGGCTGGGTCGGGCAGGCTGTCGAGCAGGGCACGGGTACGGCGGAAGGTGTTTTCGTAGGCCCGGGTCATGCCCTGGGCGATCTCCCGGGCGCGGTCGTAGGTACGCATCCAGACGACGATCCAGCCGGCGAGCACGGCGGCGAGCAGGGCAGCGCTCAGGCTCGCCCAGAAGACCTGCTGCCGCCAGTTGGTCAGGAAGTGCGCCGGCGCATGGCCGACGACGACATAGAAGGGGTAGTCGCCGACCCGGCGGGCGACGAAGAGGCGTTCGACGGCGTCGATCGCCGATGCCGTGGTGAAACTGGTGTGCTTGCCCTGGCGGCGGATCAGCTCGGTGATGCTGGGGTGGCTGACGACCTGGCCGATCTTTGCCGGTACCGCCGGGTAGCGGGCGATCAGGCGTTGCTGGTCGTCGAGCAGGGCGACGCTCTGACCGCTGCCGAGGTCGAGGTTGGCAAAGAAGTTCTGGAAATGGTCGGTGCGGATCGCCGCCTGGATCAGGCCGGCGAAATTGCCGTGGCTGTCCTCGATCCGCCGGCTCAGCGTGACCACCCAGTTGTGGGTGATGCGGGCGTACAGCGGTTCGGAAATCACCAGCTTGCCCGACGGGTCGTCGCGGTTGCGCTGGAAATAGGCGCGATCGTCGATGCGAGCCGGCGCCGTGCGGCCGCTGGCGTCGAAGATGAAACGGCCCTGGGCATCGGCGACGCGCAGGCTTTGCGATTCGCTGGCGATCAACTGGAGGTGGCGGGCCAGGCTGGCGTTGATGTCGATGCTGCCGTTCGCTTTGTTGCTGCGCAGCGCGGAGAGGTGGAGCTGGCCGGCGAGCAGGATGGTGTCGACCTTGTCGATCGTGTTGCGCCCGTGGTCTTCGAGGACGCGCGCGAGGTTGTCCAGGTTGCGCAGGGCGAAGTCGCTTTCGCGTTGATGAGCGATCAGCAGGCCGATCGTCAGCAGCGCGGCGTAGGTGATGAAGGCCAGCGTTCCCAGTCCCAGCAGGGCAAGGCGCCGCCAGTTGTCCTGCTGGTGCGAAACCAGATTGTGGATTCGCGAAATAAGAAACTTCATCGATGCTCCGGGCGTGATGAATCCGGATTATCGACCGCGAAGAAACAATTTGTCGAGTTCGTCGAGCGACAGCGCGGTCCAGGTCGGCCGGCCGTGGTTGCACTGGCCGGCGCGCTCGGTTTCCTCCATCTGGCGCAGCAGCGCGTTCATCTCGGGAATCGCCAGTTGGCGGCGGGCGCGCACCGCGCCGTGGCAGGCCATGGTGGCGAGCAGTTCGTTGCGCCGGGCGGTGGCCAGCTGGCTGATGCCGTGCTCGCGCAGGTCGGCGATCAGTGAGCGCGCCAGCGCCACCGGGTCGCCCGACTGGAGCAGCGCCGGCACGGCGCGTACGCCGAGCTGGCCGGGGCCGAGCGTGGCAATCCGGAAGCCGAGTTCGGCCAGCGCTTCCGCATGCTCCTCGACCGCCGCGACATCGAGCGGATCGGCCGAGAACACGGCCGGGATGAGCAGGTTCTGGGTCGCCACCTGGCGGCTGTCGAAGGCGGTCTTCAGCTTTTCGTAGAGGATGCGCTCGTGCGCCGCGTGCATGTCGACGACGATCAGTCCGCCCGCGTTCTGCGCCAGGATGTAGATGCCGTGCAATTGCGCCAGCGCGTAGCCGAGCGGCGGGCCGTCGCGGTCGACCGGCACTTGCGGGCGGAATTGCGGCGCGTCGGCCGCGCTACTGCTGCTAGTCGGCGCCGGGCGCTGGGCGGCCTGGGCGAAGGCCAGGTAGGCCGTGGCAGCCGGTTCGGCAACGCCGAGGCTGGCCTGGTGGCGCAGCGGTGGCGGGAAGGCGGGGGCGGCCGGCCGCGGCCTGTGCTCCGTAATGAGCGTGGCCGGTCCCCGGTTTTCGCTGGTCGCGGCTGCCGGCGCCTGGATCGGCGTCGCCAAGGTGCGCTGGATGGCGTGGTAGACAAATTGGTGTACGGCGCGCGAGTCGCGGAAGCGGACTTCGGTCTTGGCCGGGTGGACGTTGACGTCGACCAGCCCGGGGTCGATCTCGAGGAACAGGCAGACGGCCGGCTGGCGGGCGCCGTGCAGGACGTCGCGGTAGGCTTCGCGCAGCGCGTGGCCGATGATCTTGTCGCGCACGAAGCGGCCGTTGACGAAGACGTTCTGGCCGTCTTTGGCTTCGCCGGCGCGGGTCGGATCGATGGCGAAGCCGGTCAGCGCTATCGGACCGGCGGCGGCGTCGACCGCGCGCGATACCGCGACGAAGTCGTCGCCGACCACTTCGGCGATGCGTCGGGCGCGGTCGGCCGGGGCCAGCTGGAACAGGCTGCGGCCGTTGTGCGTCAGGCTGATGGCGACGTCGGGCCGGGTCAGCGCGAGGCGGCGGACGGCGTCGGCGCAGTGGGCGAACTCGGTGCTTTCCGACTTGAGGAATTTGCGCCGGGCCGGGGTGTTGTAATAGAGGTCGCGCATCTCGACCACGGTGCCAGCCATCAGCGCCGCCGGCTCGGGTTCGGCACCGTTCTCGCCGCGCAACTTCCAGGCGTGGCCGGCGCCCCTTTCGCGGCTGGTGATGGCGAGTCGGGCGACGGCGGCGACCGAGGCCAGCGCCTCGCCGCGGAAGCCGAAGCTGGCGACGCGTTCGAGGTCGTCGAGGCTGGCGATCTTCGAGGTGGCGTGCCGGGTCAGCGCTAGCGCCAGCTCGTCCCTGGCAATCCCGCAGCCATCGTCGGTGATGCGGATCAGCTTGACGCCGCCTTCCTCCAGGTGCACCTGGATCGCCGTGCTGCCGGCGTCGAGGCTGTTTTCGAGCAGTTCCTTCAAAACCGAAGCGGGTCTTTCGACGACTTCGCCGGCGGCAATCTGGCTGATCAGGAGGTCGGGGAGGCGGGCGATCGTGGGCATGCCCGGATTATAATGCCGCCTCGTTCAAAGACCGGCCCTGCGCATGGAACTGCTCACCCAATTCATCGACATCGTCCTCCACCTCGACGTTCACCTCGCCCTCCTGGTCCAGCAGTATGGCCTGTGGATCTACGCCATCCTGTTCTTCATCATCTTCGCCGAGACCGGTTTCGTCGTCTTTCCCTTCCTGCCCGGCGATTCGCTGCTCTTCGTTGCCGGGGCACTGGCCGCGCTCGGCCAGGGCGGCATGGACATCACCACCCTGTGCGCCGTCCTGCTCGCCGCCGCGGTACTCGGCAACACGGTGAATTACCAGATCGGCCGCTTCCTCGGGCCGAAGGTCTTCCACTGGGAAAACTCGCGCATCTTCAACAAGGCGGCGCTGCAGAAAACGCACGCCTTCTACGAGCTGCACGGCGGCAAGACCCTGATCATCTCGCGCTTCCTGCCGCTGTTCCGTACCTTCGCGCCCTTCGTCGCCGGCATCGGCGCGATGTCCTGGGCCAAATTCACCTTCTTCAACCTGATCGGTGCCGCCGCCTGGGTGCTGTCGCTGTGCCTGGCCGGCTACTGGCTCGGCAACCTGCCCTGGGTCAAGCAGAACCTGTCGCTGCTGATCCTCGCCATCATCGCCGTCTCGCTGCTGCCGGCGGCGATCGGCTACCTGCAGCACCGGCGGAGCGCCTGATGCGCTGGCTGATCGTCGTCGTCCTCGCGCTGTCGCAGCTCGCCTGCGCGACCAAGCTGGGGCGCGACGGTCGTACCGAGACGACGGTCAATGCCCGCTACCTGTTGAAGACCGAGGTCGACCGTATCACCGACACCAGCCGGCGCGAGGTCGTCACCGGCCTGCTGACGATCGCCGACAAGCTGTACAAGCGCAATCCGCGCGAATGGAAGCAGGCCGGCGCGGCCAGCCGCGAGGCGGCGGTGCAGCGCCTGCGCCAGCGGGTCAGCGCCGACTGGCCGGAATTGCGCGGTCAGCGCGAGCGCCTGGCGGCGAACCTGGCCTTTGCCGAGGACTTTGCCGGCGACCGCGTGGCGGCGCTGATGTTCGGGCTGCTCACCATGGTCGATGCCGCTTACGAGCATAAGGACGATTTCTACGTCCTCGACAGCCTGGACGAGACCAAGCTGCACAACGCCGCGCGCAATATGGAAATCGCCATCTGGAAGCTGGGCCACGACCACCGGGCCAGCGGCGAGTTCTTCCTCCTGTCCAACGAACTCGACCCCGGCAACCGCAACATCTCCTTCGAGCGCGAATTCGGCCGCATCATCGGCCTGCTCGACTTCATGGCGCAGATCGTCGCCGACCGCAACGGCCGCACGCTGTCGCGGGTCACCCAGTCGCTGGCGACCGCCATTTTTCTTCCCGTAGGTCTCTGAACATGAAAAAGATCGTCATCCTGATTTCCGGCCGCGGCAGCAACATGGAAGCGCTGATCGCCGAACGCGACGGCGGCCGCCTGCCGGTCGACATCGCCGCCGTGATCAGCAACCGGCCGGCCGCCCAGGGGCTGGAAACCGCCGCCGCCGCCGGCATCGCCACCCGCTGCCTCGATCACAAGGCCTACGCCGGGCGCGACGAGTTCGATGCCGCGCTCGCCGCCTGCATCGACGAATTCGCGCCCGACCTGGTGATCCTCGCCGGCTTCATGCGCATCCTGACGCCGGACTTCGTGCGTCACTACGAAGGTCGCCTGCTCAACATCCATCCCTCGCTGCTGCCGTCCTTCCCCGGTCTGCACACGCACCAGCGGGCGCTCGACGAAGGGGTGCGCATCCACGGCTGCACGGTGCACTTCGTCACCGCCGAACTCGACCACGGGCCAGTCGTCATCCAGGCCGCGGTGCCGGTGGTCGACGGCGACGACGAAGCGAGCCTGGCGGCGCGCGTGCTGCGCCAGGAACACCGTATCTACCCGCAGGCCGTGCGCTGGCTCGCCGAGGGCCGGGCGCGCCTGGTCGACGGTCGGGTCGTGTGCGATGCCTCGCTGATTGACGACGCGGTATTGATCGCTCCCAGCCCGCGCTGATCAGGGATGCGCTACATCCTGGTCGTCGCCGTCGCCTTGTCCGTGCTGGTGCACGCCCTGGCCTTGTTCGGCTTCGACTTCGGGATGTTCGGCGAAGTGCCGGAAACGGCGCCGTTGCAGGCCGAGTTGCGACGCCTGCCGCCGCCTGCCCCGCCACCCGCGCAGCCGGCACCGCCGCCGCCCGCGGCGAAGAAACCCAAGCTGCCGACCCCGGCGCCGGCCAGCGCGCCGCCGCCGCTTGTGCCGCCCAGCAGTGCGCCGGAAGACGCCTTGACGCCGGGCGAACTGCTGCCGCCCGAGGTGGCATCGGCGCCGGAACCGCCGGCTCCTGCCGTAACACCGCCGGCGGCGCCGGTGCTGGCCGGCAGCGGCCGGCTCGCCTTCGTCGTTGTCAAGGATACGCTCGGCATGCAGATCGGCCGCGCCGAGCACCGCTGGGAGTTTACCGGCGACGGCACTTACCGCCTGCAGGCGATGATCGAGACCAGCGGTCTGGCCGCGCTGTTCAAGCCGCTACGCCAGGAGCACGAGAGCCGTGGCCGGCTGGGGCCGGGCGGTCTGCAACCGGAAAGTTTCCGCGTCCTGCGCAACGGCGTGTCGCGCGGCGAGGACGCCGATTTCGACTGGGCGACGCGCCAGGTCCGGCTGCAGCGCGATGGCAGCGTGCAGTCGGTGGCCAGCGGCAGCCAGGACCTGCTGTCGCTCAACTACCAGCTGGCCTACCTGGCGGCGCCGGAAAACGGAAGCACGATCGGCGTCGTCACCGGCCGCAAGTACCAGCCCTACAGCCTCGATGCCTTCGGGGAAGAAACCATAGAAACGCCGGCCGGCAGTTTCCGCACCCTGCACCTGCGGGCTGCCGGCGACACCATCACCGAAATCTGGATCGCCCTCGACCGCTGGCGACTCCCGGTTAAAATCCGCTTCACCGACAAGAAGGGCGACAGTTACGAATTGCGCGCCACCGAGATAGATATTGCCGAGGCCGAACCGCAGTGACCACGAAAGCCCGTTTCACACCCGCCCTGTTTGCTCACGCCGAACACCTGCTCGGCCAGTTGTTGCGCTTCGACCATCCGGCCGACGCCGTCGTCTCGCATTACTTTCGCGAGCACCGCCAACTCGGTCACGCCGACCGCGCCTTCGTCGCCGAGACGGTGTTCGCCTTCCTGCGCCGCCGGCGCAGCCTGGACGCGCGCTGCGGCGAACGTCCGGACAACCGGCAGCGCCTGCTGGCGACGCTGGCCGTCGCCCGCGGCTGGAGCCAGCGCGAGCTGGCGCCGGTGCTGAAGGCGAGTGAGGAGGCCTGGCTGGCCGGCGTCAAGGCGGTGCGCGACGACGACCTGCCGCCGGCGGTGCGCTGCGACTTGCCGGACTGGTTGTACGAGCGCCTGCTGGCGCAGTACAGCGACGAGGAAATCCGCGCCCTGGCCGCCGCCCTCAACCGGCCGGCGCCGCTCGACCTGCGCGTCAACACCCTGAAGATCGACCGCGAGCGCTTGCTCGCCCGGCTCGCCGGCGACGGCATCGGCGCCGCGCCCGGGCGCTGGTCGCCGCTCGCCGTGCGCCTGCGCGACAAGCCGGCGCTGGCGAAAAACCCGGCCTTCCTCGATGGCAGTTTCGAGGTCCAGGACGAGGGCAGCCAGTTGCTCGGCCTGCTGCTCGAAGCGCGGCGCGGCGAGATGGTCGTCGATTTCTGTGCCGGTGCCGGCGGCAAGACGCTGCTGCTCGGCGCACAGATGAAGAACACCGGTCGTCTCTACGCCTTCGACGTTTCCGACAAGCGGCTCGCCAACCTGAAGCCGCGCCTGGCGCGTTCCGGGCTGTCCAACGTCCATCCGGTGCGCATAGAGCACGAGCGCGACCTCAAGGTCAAGCGCCTGGCCGGCAAGGCCGACCGCGTGCTGGTCGATGCGCCCTGTTCCGGGCTCGGCACGCTACGCCGCAATCCCGACCTGAAATGGCGTCAGGACGCCGGCGCGGTCGCCGAACTGACCGCCAAGCAGGCGGCCATCCTGGCCTCGGCGGCGACCCTGGTGCGCCCCGGCGGGCGCCTGGTGTACGCGACCTGCAGCCTGCTGCGCGAGGAAAATGCGGCGGTGGTCGAGGCCTTCCTCGCCGCTCATCCCGGCTTCGTCCTGGTGCCGGCGGACGGCGTGCTGGCCCGCTTCGGCTGCGAGTTGCCCGGTGCCATGCTGCAACTGCTGCCGCAGCAGCACGATACCGACGGCTTCTTCGCCGCCGTCCTGGAGCGCCAGGCATGAACGATTCCGGCGTCGCTTTCGGCAGGCTGATCAGCCACCTGCTCGACGATTTCCACGAGCCCAGCTTCGTCTGGCAGGTGGTGGCCTTGCTGTGCGCGCTTGGCCTGGCCTGGAGCATTGCTCGCTGGTGGCGGGCGGCGCATCCGCCGGAAGCCGGCTGGCACCTGCGCCAGGTCGGCAGCCGGCTGGCCTTCCCGCTTTCCGGCATGTTGCTGACCGGCGCCGCAATGCTGATCCTCAAGCACTTCTTTCCGGTCACCCTGCTCAAGCTGGCGATGTCGCTGCTTGCTTCGATGGCGCTCGTGCGTGGCGTCGTCTTCGTCCTGCGCCAGGCCTTTCCCGGCGCCGGCTGGCTGGCCGCCTGGGAAAAGCTGATCGCGAGCCTGGTCTGGGGCTGGCTGGCGCTCTACATCACCGATCTCGCGCCTTACGTGGTCGATGCGCTGGAGCAGGTCGATTTCACCATCGGCAAGCAGCATCTCAACCTGTGGCTGATTTTCAGCGGCATCGTCACCGTCTTCCTGACCGTCGTCTTCGCCTTGTGGATCGCCGGCGTCATCGAAGGGCGCCTGATGCGCATGCAGTCGGTCGACGGCAACCTGCGCATCGTCGGCGTGCGCGTCGCCAAGGCGGTGCTCACCGTGGTCGCCGTGCTCATCAGTCTGTCCTTGGTCGGCATCGACATGACGGCGCTCTCGGTATTCACCGGGGCGCTCGGCGTCGGCCTCGGCTTCGGCCTGCAGAAGATCGCCAGCAACTACGTTTCCGGTTTCATCATCCTGCTCGACCGCTCGATCCGCATCGGCAACATCGTCCAGGTTGGTACCGACAGCGGCACGGTCACCCAGATCACGACCCGCTACACGGTGCTGCGCCATCCCGGCGGTACCGAATTCATCGTTCCCAACGAAACCCTGATCGGCAGCACGGTACAGAACCAGACCTACTCCGACAACAGCATGCGTTTGTTCACCACGGTTGGCGTCGCCTACGACAGCGATCTCGAACTGGCGATGCGCCTGATGGTCGAGTGCGCGCAGCGCCAGGAAAGGGTGCTCGCCGATCCGGCACCGAGCGTGCTGCTGACCCAGTTTGCCGACAGCAGCATCAATCTCGAGTTGGGCTTCTGGGTCGCCGACCCGGAGAACGGCAAGATGAACGTGGTGTCGGCGATCAACCTCGACATCTGGCGCTGTTTTCGCGAACACGGCGTGCAGATTCCCTTCCCGCAGCGCGAGGTCCGGCTGCTCGGCGGCGCACCGCAGGGGCTTTCCTGAAGTTCTTGGTTCATGCTTTTGGCGTGAAGCAATGTCGTTGACATTGCTGGTGGCGCGGCCTATTTTGCCTGGCTATGCAAGGAAGCAGGTGGAAAGGCGGGCGATCGATGAAGGCAGCAAATATTCTGGCCGGTATCCTGGCTGCCCTGGCGGCATCGGCCGACGCGGCGCAGCAGGAAGATACCGCGGGCGCCGCCCCGCCTCTGGTTGAAATCGCCGAAGCGCGTTGGGCTTCCGCGGTCGATCCCGGATCGCGGCAGCCGGCCGTCCTCCTCAACGACGCCCGGGCGCGCCGACCGCTGGTACTGTGGATGCGGATCCGGGCCAGCGAGGCGGCGCTCGCTCGCCTCGAACAGGCGGGGCGCCTGCCGATCCGCCACCGCTGGTTCCGCGACAGCTTTGCCGGCGTGCAGGCCGAGGGGCAGACCGAAATGACCGATTCGATCGCCCTCAGCGCCGGCAGTCGCGAACTGCTCGCCGCGCTGCGCCAGGAAGTCAGCGCGCGCGGTCATTTCGACTGGCGGACCTGGAGCGCCAAGGCGCGCCCCGGTCCCGGCCGCTGGAGCGTCGCCGTCGTCTATGCCGACCATACGCCGGTCCTGTGCGACGGCGGCAAGCCCTGTCGCTACTCGATCACGGTGAAATGACATGGAGCCGACCCCGCAAGCCAACCCGGTACTGCGCCGCGCCATCGCCGAAGCCGACCTGTTGCTCGCCTACGCCGCCGAGAACGGCATCGAACTCGACGACGGCGTACTGGCCACCATCGTCGGTGCCCGACAACTGCCGGATGTGGCTGCCGATGCGACGGCGGTGGCGGCGACGACGAAATTCTGGGAGGCCTACGGCAGTCTGGCCCGTGCCGTGCAGCCGGTCAGCTCGGACAGTATCGAGGCGACGATGAGCCGCCAGGGGCGGCGTGGTTTCGCTGGCCGGCTGCTCGACCGCCTGTTCGGCCCCAAGCTGACGACGCTGGCCGAGCGCAGCATCTACCGCTTCTCGCTCGCTTCCTTCGTCGTGCTCGTCCTGTTGCTGGTGGTGCAGATGTACTGGGTGATCGGCAACCGTCTCGAAGCCCAGGCGGCGCAACTGGTCGCCGACGCGGAGCGGGTCGGCGAACGGCTGGCGACGCTGAACAAGGCGCAGCTCGCCGATGACGATCGGGAACTGCTGAAGCTTGAGGCGGCCGGCGAGCAACTCAACCTCGATCTGGCGATCCGCGTCGCCGCCCTCGAACAGTGGAACGACATCTGGCGCGCGCTGGTGCCCGGTATTGCGCGCCGCAGTGCGGCGCTCGACGAGACCGCCGGCAGTCCCAGTCCCTTCTCGACGATGCGCAAGGCCCGGCTGGAGGCCAGTCTGGCCAAGGAGTGCGTCGAACTCTACCTGCTGCCGCTGCTCTACGGCCTGCTCGGCAGTTGCCTGCACGTGCTGCGCACGCTGGCGGCCGGCATCGAGCGCCGTACCCACGTCGCCGGCCGCCTCTATCAGGTGCGTATCTATACCGGTGGGCTGACCGGGCTGGTCATCGCCTGGTTCGGTGTCGGCGGCGACGCGACCAGTCCGCTCGCCTCGCTGACCCCGTTCGCGCTGGCTTTCCTTGCCGGCTACAGCGTTGAACTGCTGTTCGCCTTCATGGACCGTCTGGTGTCGGCATTCGTCGGGCGCAGCGAGGCCCTGCCGGGGTCTGGTGGCGGCGCTGCGAAGTAGATCGTGGTTCGCAGTTTTTTACAATGTAAATGGATTGTGTTGTTAGTACCAACGGCATATACTCCCCGTAGCACATTGATCTATCTGGACTTTTTATGCTGGCTGGGACGATGAACAAATTTCTCTTCCGGATCAGGACGCGCAACGGCGTCGTCGTCGACCATCTTTCCTTTTACGGGCGTGATGAGGACGAGGCGCGCCGCAAGGTGGCGCAGATCTACAACCACTGCGAGGTGCTCGAATGCACGCAGCGGCGGGTCAGCATGAACGGCCGGCTGGGGACGGTGAACTACGAAAGTCTGGCGCTGCCGCTCAGCTTGTCGTGATCGGCAGGCAGCCGCGTTCGGCCAGTTCGGCGAGCAGGCTGCGGTAGTCGTGGGCGCCGGTGCTCGAGGCGTTGTGACGGAAGACGTCCTGCTGTAGCGACGGGCTTTCGGCCACGGTCACGTTTTCCGAAATCGCGACATCGAGGACATCGTCGCCGTAGCGTTCGCACAGGCGCTGGCGCACGTCTTCGCTCATTCGCCGGCGGCGGTCGAAACGGGTCAGCAGGTAGAGCCGGTTGACGCGGCGCTTCATCACCGGTTCGAGCACCTGCAGCGTGCGCGTGATGTGCTCGGCGGCCTGCAGCGACAGGTAGTCGGTGGACACTGGGATGAGCAGCGTGTCGCAGGCGAAGATGGCATTGAGCGCCAGGACGCCGATGTAGGGGCAGCAGTCGATCAGGCAGTGACGGTCGGGATGGGCTGCATCCAGCACGTCGAGGCCGAGGCGCAGCTTGTTGAGGACGGCCGGTCCCTTGCCGAAGATCGAATCCACCTTGATCAGTTGCTGGTGGGCGGGAATCAGTTGGCCGATGTGTTCCCACGCCACTTCGAGCGACTGCAGCGGCTGCTGGTCCTGGAAAAAGGCGAACAGGCTCTTGTCGGAGGCGAGCGGGATGTTGCCGTGAATACTGGAAAGATGGCCTTGCGGATCGAGATCGATGAGCAGTGGGGCGTTTCCCGAACGATGCAGGGCGGCCCCGAGGTTGAGCGCGGTGGTCGTTTTACCGACGCCGCCTTTCTGGTTGAATATGGCGATTCGCATGGTGTGGCCATTCTATACAAGGCGCTATTTTTCACTTAACATTCAGCTTTCTGCAACTCTTTCCGGTTATTTTCGCCGGTCCGCGTTGCAATCGTTCCGGCGGCGATGGCCGCCGTTTTCGTTTTATGGGGTCTGCCTCATGTCGCATGTCATGAACACCTACGCCCGCCTGCCGGTGGCTTTCAGTCACGGCAAGGGCAGCCGGGTCACCGATACCGAGGGCCGCGAGTACCTGGACGCGCTCTCCGGGATCGCCGTCAACACCCTGGGCCACGCCCATCCCAAGCTGGTCGCGGCGATCGCCGAACAGGCCGGACGCCTGATCCACACTTCCAACCTCTACGGCGTCACCGGTCAGGACAAGCTGGCCGACCGGCTGTGCGCGCTGTCCGGCATGCAGGAAGTCTTCTTCTGCAATTCCGGTTGCGAAGCCAACGAGGCGGCGATCAAGCTGGCGCGTTTCTACGGCCACAAGAGGGGCATCGAGTTGCCGACCATCATCGTCATGGAAAAGTCCTTCCACGGGCGGACCATGGCGACCCTGTCGGCGACTGGCAACTACAAGGTGCAGGTTGGCTTCGAGCCGCTGGTCGCCGGCTTCGTCCGCGTTCCCTACGGCGATCTCGACGCCATCCGCGCGGTCGCCGAGCACAACCGCAACATCGTCGGCGTGATGCTGGAAGTGATCCAGGGCGAGGGCGGCATCCATCTGCGCGACGCGGCCTACTACCGCGGCGTGCGCGAAATCTGCGACGCCCACGAGTGGCTGATGATCTGCGACGAAGTGCAGTGCGGCATGGGCCGTACCGGCAAGTGGTTCGGCTACCAGCAGGTCGGCGTCCAGCCGGACGTCGCGACGCTGGCCAAGGGCCTCGGTTCCGGCGTGCCGATCGGCGCCTGCATGGCCGGCGGCCGCGCTGCCGGACTGTTCGGGCCGGGTAACCACGGCTCGACCTTCGGCGGCAACCCGCTCGCCTGTACGGCGGCGCTGACCACCCTCGACTGCATCGAGGAAGAAGGACTGCTGGCCAACGCCGAACGCATCGGCGCGCTGATCCGCCAGGGCTTTGCCGAAGGCCTGGCCGGCACTTCGGGCGTCGTCGATATCCGCGGCCACGGCCTGATGATCGGCGTCGAGCTCGACCGTCCGTGCGGCGCCCTGGTCGCCCAGGGGCTGGCCGCCGGCCTGCTGATCAACGTCACCGGCGACACCGTGATCCGCCTGCTGCCGCCGCTCAACTTCAGCGAGGCCGACGCCCGCGAACTGGTGGCCCGCATGCTGCCGCTGATCAAGGCCTTCCTGGCGGGGTGAGACGATGGCGATCAAGCATTTCCTGCAGTTCAAGGACTTCACCCGCGAAGAACACCAGTACGTCTTCGAGCGCACGCGCTGGATCAAGGACCAGTTCAAGTCCTACCAGAAATATTGGCCGCTGACCGACCGCACGCTGGTGATGATCTTCGAGAAGGCGAGCACGCGCACCCGCCTGTCGTTCGAGGCCGGCGTGCAGCAGCTCGGCGGCTCGGCGATCTACCTGAATACCCGCGATTCCCAGCTCGGGCGCGGCGAGCCGGTCGAGGACGCGGCGCAGGTGATCTCGCGCATGAGCGACCTGGTGATGATCCGCACCTTCGAGCAGGACATCATCGAACGCTTCGCCGCCAACTCGCGGGTGCCGGTGATCAACGGCCTGACCAACGAGTATCACCCCTGCCAGATCCTCGCCGACATCTTCACCTACATCGAGCACCGCGGCTGCATCGGCGGCAAGACGGTGGCCTGGGTCGGCGACGCCAACAACATGTGCAACACCTGGCTGCAGGCCGCCGAAGTGCTCGACTTCAAGGTCCATGTGTCGACGCCGCCCGGCTATGAATTGAATCCGGCGCTGATCGCCGGGGTCGACCCGTCGCGCTACGCGGTCTTCGCCGACCCGATGGACGCCTGCCGCGGCGCCGACCTGGTCACCACCGACGTGTGGACGTCGATGGGCTACGAGGCCGAGAACGAGGCGCGCATGAAGGCCTTCGCCGACTGGTGCGTGGACGCCGAGATGATGGGTGTCGCCGATCCGAAGGCGCTGTTCATGCACTGCCTGCCGGCGCATCGCGGCGAGGAAGTGACGGCGGACGTCATCGACGGTCCGCAGTCGGTGGTCTGGGACGAGGCGGAAAACCGCCTGCACGTCCAGAAAGCCCTGATGGAATACCTGCTGCTCGGCCGTCTCAAGGTCTGATCGGCGCATTGTCAAAACGAAACTGGAAAAGCAAATGAGCGACGTCAAGAAAGTGGTTCTCGCCTATTCGGGCGGTCTGGATACCTCGGTCATCCTCAAGTGGCTGCAGGACACCTATCAATGCGAAGTGGTGACCTTCACCGCCGACCTCGGCCAGGGCGAAGAGCTCGAGCCGGCGCGTGCCAAGGCGCTGAAGTTCGGCATCAAGCCGGAAAACATCTTCATCGACGACCTGCGCGAAGAGTTCGTGCGCGACTTCGTCTTCCCGATGTTCCGCTGCAACACCGTCTATGAAGGCGAATACCTGCTCGGCACCTCGATCGCCCGCCCGCTGATCGCCAAGCGCCTGATCGACATCACCAACCTGACCGGCGCCGACGCCATTTCGCACGGCGCCACCGGCAAGGGCAACGACCAGGTCCGCTTCGAGCTCGGCGCCTACGCGCTGAAGCCGGGCGTCAAGGTCATTGCGCCGTGGCGCGAATGGGACCTGCTGTCGCGCGAGAAGCTGCTCGCCTACGCCGAACAGCACGGCATCCCGGTCGAGATGAAGCACAAGCAGGGCGGTTCGCCGTACTCGATGGATGCCAACCTGCTGCACATTTCCTACGAAGGCCGTCACCTGGAAGACCCGGCGGCGGAAGCCGAGGAAAGCATGTGGCGGTGGACGGTATCGCCGGAAGCGGCGCCCGATGCGGCCGAATACCTCGACATTGAATACGAGAAGGGCGACATCGTCGCGCTCAACGGCGAGCGTCTGAGCCCGGCGCAGGTGCTGACCAAGCTCAACCAGCTCGGCGGCAAGCACGGCATCGGCCGTCTCGACCTGGTCGAGAACCGCTACGTCGGCATGAAGTCGCGCGGCTGCTATGAAACCCCGGGCGGCACGATCATGCTGCGCGCCCACCGCGCCATCGAGTCGGTCACCCTCGACCGCGAAGTCGCCCACCTCAAGGACGACCTGATGCCGCGCTACGCCAGCCTGGTATACAACGGCTACTGGTGGAGCCCGGAGCGCGTCGCGCTGCAGACCCTGATCGACCACACCCAGCAGAACGTGAATGGCTTCGTCTGCGTCAAGCTGTACAAGGGCAACGTGATCGTCGTCGGCCGCGATTCGAAGACCGATTCGCTGTTCGACTCGACCATCGCCACCTTCGAGGACGACGCTGGTGCCTACGACCAGAAGGATGCCGGCGGCTTCATCAAGTTGAACGCGCTGCGCATGCGCATCGCCGCCAACCTGAAGGCGCGCAAGGGCGGTTGATCGGTGGAAGGCACCTTATTCGGCTTCAACGAGGAGCAGATCGCCGACTTCTTCTCGACCTGGGGAGTCGGTGCCTTCATCCTCTACATGCTGTTCATCATCGGCGAGATCGCCTGGCGGTCGAAGGCCGGCAAGACGGGGACCTTCGTCCTCTTCTTCGTCCTCTCCTTCGGCATGCTCGGCTTCATCGCCAAGTCAGTGATTCAAAAAATCTGGGGTATCTGATGTCTCAATTCGACAATGTTTCGGTGGTCAAGGCCGCCAATGTTTATTTCGACGGCAAGTGCGTCAGCCACACCGTCATCCTCGCCGATGGCACGAAGAAGACGGTCGGCGTGATCCTGCCGGCCAGCCTGACCTTCAACACCGGCGCGCCGGAAATCATGGAAGGCGTCGGCGGTGCCTGCCGCGTCAAGCTGAAGGGCGAGAGCGAGTGGAAGACCTACGGCGCTGGCGAATCCTTCAACGTGCCGGGCAATTCCAGCTTCGAGATCGCCTGCGACGAGCCTTACCACTACGTCTGCCACTTCGGGTGAGCCATCATGCCGTCATTTGACTTCACCTCCGAAGCCGACATGGTGGCATTGAAGAATGCCGTCGATGTCGCATCGCGCCAGATCGAAAACCGCTACGACTTCAAGGGCACCTCGGCCAAGGTCGAGTTGAACGAGAAGGACAAAGTGATCACGCTGTGGGGCGATTCCGAGTTCCAGCTTGACCAGATCAAGGACCTGCTTTTCCCGGCCATGGAAAAGAAGGAAAAGGACAGCGTCAAGCGGCTCGACGTGCAGAAGATCCAGAGCGTTTCCGGCAACAAGTCGAAGCAGGAAATGAAAATCCGCGACGGCATCGACAGCGAACTCGCGAAGAAGATCGTCAAGCTGATCAAGGACGCCAAGCTCAAGGCGCAGGCCTCGATCCAGGGCGACGCGGTGCGCGTTTCCGGCAAGAAGATCGACGAGCTGCGTGAAGCGATCGCGCTGGTCCGCTCGAAGATCACCGACTTCCCGATCAAGGACGGCAACTACCGCGATTGATCGCCGGCAGCGGACCCGCCGGGCGGCCTTGGCCGCCCGCTTGCGTTTACCGGCGCAGGTTGGCGATCCAGGTGGTGTAAAGCTGGTCGGAGAGTGAGCGCATCGCCGGCAGGCGCGCGCCGATCTGGCCGTTCATCTCGTCCGGCGTCTGCACGCTCGGCTGATCGCCGACGGCCAGTGCCTCGTCGCCCCACTGGCTGGCCCAGGTGGCGATCATTTCCGGCGTCATCTCGACGTGGCACTGCATGCCCAGGTGCGGGCCGAGCACGTACATCTGGTTGGCGCAGTAGGCGTTGGCGAACAGCCGGCTGGCGCCGGGCGGAATGCTGAAAGTCTCGCCGTGCCACTGGAAAACGGTGTTCGCCCGGCCGGCGAAATCGCCCAGCCAGCGGCGGGCGATTTCATTGTCCTCGGCCAGCGCCTCGCCCCAGCCGATTTCCTTGACCGGGTTCTTCGTCACCTGGCCGCCGAGCGCCTTGCTGATCAACTGGCCGCCCAGGCAATGGCCGATCACCGGGATATCGCGGGCGACTGCGTCGCGGATCAGGGCGCAGATCGAATCGATCCACGGCAGCGGATCATTGACGCTCATCGGCCCGCCCATGAAACAGAGGCCAGCGAAATCCTCGGCGCTCCCGGGCACCGCCGCGCCTTCGTCGACGGCGATCAATTTCCACGGAATCCCTTGTCGCTCAAGGAATATGGCAAAATAGCCCGGACCTTCGGTGGGGGAGTGACGAAAGATGGCAACGGGTTTCATGGCTGTACTCGCAAAGCGTTTCCGGATGCCGCATTCTACGCTGGCATGCCTGGCCTGTCTGAGCTCCGTCGCTCTGGCGCAGGAGGTTGGCCTGGCCGGTGTCATGGGTAGCAAGGCGCTGCTCATGATCAACGGCGCGCCGCCGCGGGCGGTGCCGGTCGGCAGCACGGTCGACGGGATCAAGGTGATTTCGGTGCAGGGCGATCAGGCGGTGATCGAGATCGGCGGCCGCAAGCGCCCCTTGCGCGTCGGCCAGCACGCGGTCGGCCTGGCCTCCGACGGTGCCGGCGAGAAGATCGTGCTGACCGCCGACGGCCAGGGGCATTTCGTCACCATTGGGACGATCAACGGCGCTTCCGTGCGTTTCCTGGTCGACACCGGAGCGAGCATGATTTCCCTCGGCGCCAGCGATGCGCGGCGCATGGGGCTGGATTTCAACCGTGGCCAGAAGGGGTTTTCGCAAACCGCCAACGGCCAGACCATGATCAGCGTGGTCAAGCTGGACAGCGTGCGCGTCGGCGGCGTCACGCTGCACCAGGTTGACGCGGCGATCCACCAACATGACCTGCCGATCGCCCTGCTCGGGATGAGTTTTCTCAACCGGATGGAAATGCAGCGCGACGGCAGTACGATGACGCTGAAAAAGCGCTATTAGGAGAGAGACCATGCCACAACAGGCAAACGAGATCGCGCTGCTGCGCGAGGAACTGGAAATGCTGATGGGCGAACGCCAGGCGCTGTTGCGCGTGGTCGGCGCCAGCGCCGCGCTGATCGCTTCGCTCGATAGCAAGCGCTTGCCGGTGGCCGCCGTCGAGGCGGCCGACGTCGTCGCCACCAGCATCAATGGCCTGAGCGAGGAAACCCTGCAGGATGCGCTGTCGGCGGTGCACGCCGAAATCGAGGAGGACTCGGCCGGCGCATGAGCATCGACCTGGAAAGCCTGCGCCGCAGCTTGCTGACCAATCCGCCGGCAGGCGAGGTGGTGGTCGAGGACGGTGCGACGAACGCCAACCTGACGCCTGCCGCCGTGCTGTTCCCGATCATCCGGCGCGCCGCCGGTCATACCGTGCTGCTCACGCAGCGTACCGCCCATCTGCGCGACCACGCCGGCCAGGTCAGCTTTCCCGGCGGGCGGGTCGAGGCGGCCGACGATTCGCCGCTGGCTACCGCGTTGCGTGAAACCGAGGAAGAAATTGGCCTTTCCCGGCGCCATGTCGAAGTCCTCGGCTACCTGCCGGAGTACCGTACCGGCACCGGGTTTTGCGTCGTGCCGGTGGTCGCCGCGGTGACCCCGCCTTTCGACCTGACGCCCGATCCTTTCGAGGTGGCCGAGATTTTCGAGGTGCCGCTCACCTTCCTGCTCGACCAGTCCAACCACCAGCGGCATTCGGTCCATCTGCGCGGCGCGCTGCGCCATTTTTATGCCATGCCCTATGCCGGACATTTCATCTGGGGGGCAACCGCCGGCATGATCCGTTCGCTGAGCGAAAGGCTTGTGGTATCTTGACTCCGATACGAAGAAACATGGCAGTTGATTGCCGCCTTGCCCCATGAGCCTCCTTTCGCTGATCGCCGTTTTCCTGATCGAGCAGTTCAAACCGCTGGACTACCGGCGCATCGTCGCGACGCCACTCGAGGCCTGGGCCGATTTCATCGAATCGCGCTTCAATGCCGGCGCCCACCACCACGGGATCGGCGCCTGGCTGGTCGCGGTTGCCCTGCCGGTCGTGCTGCTGGCCGGGTTCTACTACGCTTGCTACGCGGTGAGTCCGGCGCTTGCCTGGCTGCTCAATGTTGGTGTGCTCTACCTGACCATGGGCTTTCGGCAGTTCAGTCACCATTACACCGAAATCCAGCTGGCCTTGCGTCTGGGCGATCTCGAGCGCGCCCGCCAACTGCTGGGCGAATGGCAGGATCGGCCGACGCAGGGGCTGAGCGCGCGCGAAGTGGCGCGGCTGTCGATCGAGGGCGCGTTGGCCGCCTCGCACCGCCACGTGTTTGCCGTCCTGCTCTGGTTCGTGTTGCTGCCGGGGCCGTGCGGCGCGCTGCTCTATCGTCTGGCGCTGGTCATGCGCGAGCGTTGGACAGTGCTCGGCGGCGCGGCGCATAATGAGTTCGTAACATTCGCCCGGCAGGCTTTCGCCTTGATCGACTGGTTGCCGTTGCGGACGACGGCGTCGGCCTTCGCCGTCGTCGGCGATTTCGAGGACGCCGTGCATTGCTGGCGGACGCAGCCGGCGCTGTGGCCGGACCGTGATCTCGGCATCGTGCTGGCGAGCGGAGCGGGAGCGCTCGGCGTGCAGCTGGGCGGCTCGGTGGTCGATGAAGGCGAGGTTTCCGACCGGGCCGAACTCGGCCTCGGCGAACCGGCCGACGTCGATTTCATGCAGAGCGCCGTCGGTCTGGTCTGGCGGGCGACGGTGTTGTGGGTGTTGTTGCTCTTTTTGTTGGGGCTGGCCAATCTGGCGGGCTGAAAATAATTTTTAAGAGGAGTTCTACATGAGCAGAGAAGTTGTTGTCCTGAGCGCAGTCCGTTCCCCGATTGGCGCCTTCGGCGGTTCCCTCGCCGATTTCGATACCAGCGAACTGGCCGGCATCGTGATGAAGGAAGCGATCGCCCGTTCCGGCGTCGATCCGCAGCAGATCAACTACGTCACCGTCGGCACGACGATGCCGACCGACTCCCGCTATGCCTACGCCTCGCGCGTCGCTTCGATCCAGGCCGGACTGCCGATGGAATCGGTCGCCATGCAGGTTTCCCGCCTGTGCGCTTCCGGCCTGCAGGGCATCGTCACCACCGCCCAGAACATCATGCTGAACGATGCCGACTACGGTATCGGTGGCGGTGTCGAAGTCATGTCCAAGGCTGCCTACCTGTTGCCGGCGCTGCGCTCCGGTGCGCGCATGGGTGACACCAAGGCGGTCGATTCGATGGTCGCCGTCCTCACCGACCCGTTCGGCGTTGGCCACATGGGCATTACCGCCGAAAACCTGGCGGAAAAGCATGGCATCACCCGTGAAGCGCAGGATGCCTTCGCCGTCGAATCGCAGCGTCGTGCCGCCGCCGCCATCGACGCCGGCTACTTCAAGTCGCAGATCGTTCCCATCGTCAAGCAGACGCGCAAGGGCGAAGTTGTCTTCGATACCGACGAGCATCCGAAGCGCGGCACGACGATGGAAAGCCTGGCCAAGATGAAGCCGGCGTTCAAGAAGGACGGTACGGTTACCGCCGGTAACGCTTCCGGCATCAATGACGGCGCCGCCTTCTTCGTGCTCGCCGCCGCCGACGTCGCCGCCAAGGCTGGCTACAAGGCGCGTGCCCGCATCGCCGGTTACGCCGTTGCCGGTGTGCCGAACGACGTGATGGGCGAAGGCCCGATCCCGGCGACCAAGCTGGCGCTGAAGAAGGCTGGCCTGACGCTCGACCAGATGGACGTCATCGAATCGAACGAAGCCTTTGCCGCGCAGGCCCTGTCGGTGTCCAAGGTGCTCGGCCTCGATCCGGTCAAGACCAACCCGAACGGCGGTGCCATCGCCCTCGGCCACCCGGTTGGTTGTTCCGGTGCCTTCATCGCTACCAAGGCGCTGTACGAACTGGAACGCATCGGCGGCAAGTACGCGCTGGTCACCATGTGTATCGGCGGCGGCCAGGGGATTGCGGTCATTCTCGAACGCGCCTGACGCAAATATGTTCCAGCCTTGAAAATCGCCGGCAGCCGCCGGCGATTTTTTTTGCACCAGCTTGAATTGGTGCAGCACCAGATTGGGGCGGTGGTTTGCGTAGGGTTTTGCCAACTCACTGATTCGATGCCATTTTGGGGCGTGGCATGGATTCTGCTGAAAGATCTTCGAGAGCATCCTCAGTGACGAGTCCAACATGAACTTCTATAACGAGATGTATGACGCCAACGGCGGCGTCCGGGAGCACTACAAGGGATACGAAAACTGGCTGCGCGAGACGCCGCCGGAGCGCATCGAGCGCAAGCGGGCCGAAGCCGACCTGGCCTTTCACCGCGTCGGCATCACTTTCGCCGTCTATGGCGAGGAAGCCGGCAAGGAACGTCTGATTCCCTTCGACATCATTCCGCGCATCATCCCCGCCCAGGAATGGAAGGCGCTGGAACGTGGGATGCGCCAGCGGGTGCGGGCGCTCAACATGTTCCTGTGGGATATCTACCACGACCAGGAGATCCTCAAGGCGGGCAAGATTCCGGCCGAGCAGGTGCTGAACAACGCTCAGTACCGCGCCGTGATGCAGGGCGTCGATGTGCCTGCCGGCATCTACGCGCACATCGCCGGCGTCGACGTGGTGCGCGCCGGGGCTGGCGAGTTCTACGTGCTCGAAGACAATCTGCGGGTTCCTTCCGGCGTCTCCTACATGCTGGAAGACCGCAAGATGATGATGCGGCTCTTCCCCGAACTCTTCGCCCGGCACAAGGTGGCGCCGGTCCAGCATTACCCGGACATGCTGCTGGAAAAACTGCGCGCCGTCGCGCCGCAGGGCATCGCCGACCCGACGGTGGTGGTGCTGACGCCGGGCGCCTACAACAGCGCCTATTTCGAACACAGCTTCCTGGCCCAGCAGATGGGTGTCGAGCTGGTCGAGGGGCGCGACCTCTTCGTCAAGAACGACACGGTGTACATGCGCACGACGCAGGGGCCGCAGCGCGTCGATGTGATCTACCGGCGGATCGACGACGACTTCATGGATCCACTGGCCTTCCGTGCCGATTCGGCGCTCGGCGTGCCCGGCATCCTGAAGGCCTACCAGGCCGGCAACGTCACCCTGTCGAACGCGATCGGCACCGGCGTCGCCGACGACAAGTCGATCTACCCCTACGTGCCGGAGATGATCCGCTTCTACCTCGGCGAGGAGCCGAGGTTGAACAACGTGCCGACCTACATGTGCCGCAAGAAGGACGATCTCGCCTACGTGCTCGACCACCTGGCCGAACTGGTGGTCAAGGAAGTGCATGGCGCCGGCGGCTACGGCATGCTGGTCGGCCCGGCCTCGACCAAGGAGCAGATCGAGAAGTTCCGCCAGCTACTGCTGGCCAAGCCGGACGGCTACATCGCCCAGCCGACGCTGGCGCTGTCCAACTGCCCGACCTTCGTCGAGGAAGGCATCGCGCCGCGCCACCTCGATTTGCGCCCCTTCGTGCTGTCCTCGGGCAAGTGCGTGAACATGGTGCCCGGCGGCCTGACCCGGGTCGCACTGACCAAGGGCTCGCTCGTCGTCAATTCGTCGCAAGGCGGCGGCACCAAGGATACCTGGGTTCTGGAGGATGAATCATGCTGAGCCGCACTGCCGATCACCTGTTCTGGATGTCGCGCTACATCGAGCGCGCCGAGAATCTCGCCCGCCTGCTCGACGTCACCTGGCAGATGTCGCTGGTGCCGCAATCCGAAGAAGCGGCCAACCAGAGCTGGGCCGGGATCATTGCCCTGAACAGCCTGGAAGAAACCTATGCCGCCAAGTATTCGACGGTCAATGGCGAAAACGTGCTGCGCTTCATGGTCAGCGATCCCGACAATTTCTCGTCGATCCATAGCTGCCTGCGCCTGGCACGCGAGAACGCCCACGCCGTACGCGGCACGCTGACCACCGAGATGTGGGAAACGATGAACTCGACCTGGCTGGAAGCCCGCGAAAAGAGCTTCGAGCAGATCGTTAACGCCGGCATCGGCGATTACTGCGAGTGGGTCAAGATGCGTTCCTCGCTGTCGCGTGGGACGACGCTGGGTACCTTGTTGCAGGACGAGGCTTTCCACTTCATCCGTCTCGGCACCTTGCTCGAGCGCGCCGACAACACGGCACGCATCCTCGACGTCAAGTATCACGTGCTGCGCCCGCACGGCGAGGAAGAGGAAGCGACCGATTTCTACCAGTGGGGCGCCTTGCTCCGCTCGGTGTCCGGTTTCGAGGTCTATCGCAAGGTCTACCGTGACGTCATCACGCCGGAGCGAGTCGCCGAACTGCTCATCCTCAACAGCGACATGCCGCGCTCGCTGCGTTTCTGCCTGAGCGGCGTGGTCAAGAACCTGGAACTGGTTGCCAACAGCCATTCCGGGGAGACGACGCGGCAGGCCGGGCAGCTCTACTCGCAGCTACGCTACGGCCGTATCGACGATCTGCTGGAAGGCGGCCTGCACGAGTGGCTGACCGACTTCATGGACCGCATCTACCTGATCGGCGACGGCATCAGCAAGGACTTCCTGGTGCCGATGGCCGAGGCCGCCTGAGTCTCAGCTAGCGCCCGCTGCCGCCTCGGCGGGCAGCGGGGCGAAGCCGGCGAGGGTGCTCGCCGCCTTGTGCGCCTGCTCGACCAGGCGGCGCAGGGCGCTGAAACCGCCGAGCAGTTGTTCCATGGCGTCGATCGCCAGGCCGCCGCTGGCGCCAGCTTCGAGCAAGCGGGCCTTGAGGGCGTGGTAGGCCAGTTCGAAATCGGCCAGGGCATTTTCGCCGAGTTGCGGTTTGCCTGACGGTTGCGGGTCGAGCTGCGCCAGCAGGTGCAGCGCCTGCGCGCTGAGCGCGCGCATTTCCTCGACCAAGGTGGCATCGATTTGCGGCGGCAGGGCATGGATGTCGGCAAGCTCGGCGCACAGTTCGTGGCAGGTATCGTAATAGCGATGGACGCGCAGCAGCGCCGCCAGATTGCGTGCCGTATCGGCCGGCATCGGGTGGCGATTGACCTCGGTGACGAAATCGACGATGGCGCGCGCCAGCGCCGGGAAGGGATCGAGTGCCGGCCAGTCGGGGGCGCCGTCGCCATCTGCCGGCGTGCTGCGCTGGCGCGCCAGTTCGAGGACGATGTTGCCCAGGCGCGAGACTTCGCGATGCAGCGCATCGACCGCCAGCGCCGGCACCGCGCCGACGTTGCGGTCGATGTAGCGGGGGCGGCCGATTTCTTCCTCGCGCGTCCGGAAGCGGGTTTCCAGGAAACGGCTGAGGCGGGCGGTGAGCGGCCACATCAGGATCACGCCGAGCAGGTTGAAGACGCTGTGGAAAAGTGCCAGCGTCACTGCCGGCTGGGTGCCCAGTTCGAGCAGCTCGCGCAGGCGAGCGATCAGCGATAGCAGTAGCGGCAGGGCGAGCAGGGCGACGACTGCCGTCAGCAGGTTGAACAGCACATGCGCCAGTGCCGCCCGGCGGGCGTTCGGGGTGGCGCCGATGGAGGCCAGCAGGGCGGTCGCCGTGGTGCCGATGTTGGCGCCGATGACCGCGCCGGCAGCTTCGCTCAGCGGCAGGACGCCGGCTTCGGCTAAAGTCAGGACGATGGCCAGGGTGGCGGCCGAGGCCTGCATCATCGCCGTCAGCACGGCGCCGGCGAGGACGAAGGCAAGGATCGACCAGAGGCCGTGCCCGGACAACTGGCTGAGGTCGATGGCGTTGCCGCCGGCGGCGAATGCCTGTTGCAGGAAGCCGATGCCGAGAAAGAGGACGCCGAAGCCGGCCAGTGCGTTGCCGATCGCGCCGCGCCGCGTTTCCTGGCCGGACAGGCGGAGCAGGACGCCGACGCCGATCAACGGCAGCGCCGCCGCTTCCAGCTTGAGCTTGAAGCCGATCACGGCGACCAGCCAGCCAGTGAAGGTGGTCCCCACGTTGGCGCCGAAGAAGATCCACAATGATTGGCCGAGCGGCAGCAGGCCGGCATTGACGAAGCCGATGGCGGCAACCGTGATGGCGCTCGACGACTGGACCAGCGCCGTCGCCACGATGCCGAACAGCAGGCCGCGCAGGCGGGTCGCCGTCCACCGGTGGAGCAGGCCGGAGAGCGAGGGGCCGACCGCCAGCTTGAGGCCGTCGGTCATCATCGTCATGCCGAGCAGGAAAAGGCCGACGCCGCCGAGCATCGCCGCCAGATTGATTCCTTCCATAACTGCCCCTACGGTTTCCTGGCAGCCAGATTGCGTTCTCCGGCCGCCTTCGTCAAGCGCCGGTCAGCGCTCGAGCATGGCCAGCGCCAACGCTTCCGCCACCTTGATCCCGTCCACGCCAGCCGACAGGATGCCGCCGGCGTAACCGGCACCTTCGCCGGCCGGGTAGAGGCCGCGCGTGTTGATGCTCTGGTAGTCGTCGCCGCGCTTGATGCGGATCGGCGACGAGGTGCGCGTTTCGACCCCGGTGAGCAGCGCATCGGCCATCGCGAAGCCCTTGATCTGCCGGTCGAAAGCGGGAATCGCCTCGCGCAGCGCGTCGATCACGAAAGCCGGCGCGCATTGCGCCAGATCGGTCAGGTGCACGCCCGGCTGGTACGACGGTTCGACGCTGCCCAGTGCGGTCGACGGGCGGCCGGCGAGGAAATCGCCGACCCGCTGCGCCGGCGCGTCGTAGCTGCTGCCGCCGGCGATGAAGGCCTGGCTTTCCCAGTGGCGCTGGAAGTCGATGCCGGCCAGCGGGTTCTGCCGGTAATCGCCGGGGAAATCCTCGGGTTCGACATTGACCACCAGCGCCGAGTTGGCGTTGCGTTCGGCGCGCGAATACTGGCTCATGCCGTTGGTGACGACGCGCCCCGGTTCCGATGTCGCGGCGACCACCTGGCCGCCCGGGCACATGCAGAAGCTGTAGGCGGCGCGGCCGTTGGCGCAGTGATGCACCAGCTTGTAGTCGGCGGCGCCGAGCAGTTCGTTGCCGGCGTTGGGGCCGAAACGGGCATGGTCGATCAAGGTCTGCGGATGCTCGATGCGGAAGCCGATGGCGAAGGGCTTGGCTTCGACATAGACGCCCTCGGCGTGCAGCATCTCGAAGGTGTCGCGGGCGCTGTGACCGATCGCCAGCACGACGTGGCGGCTGGCGATGCGTTCGCCGTCGGCCAGTTCGACGCCGGTGACCTGGCGGTTCTCGGTCAGCAGGCGCTCGACGCGGGCGCCGAAGCGGATCTCGCCGCCCAGTTCGCGGATCGTCGCACGCATGTTCTCGACCATCTTGACCAGGCGGAAGGTGCCGATGTGCGGCTTGCTCAGGTAGAGGATCTCTTCCGGCGCGCCGGCCTTGACGAACTCGGTCATCACCTTGCGGCCAAGGAACTTCGGGTCCTTGATCTGACTGTACAGCTTGCCGTCGGAAAATGTGCCGGCGCCGCCCTCGCCGAACTGGACGTTGGATTCCGGGTCGAGCTGGTGCTTGCGCCACAGGCCCCAGGTGTCCTTGGTGCGCTCGCGCACCGCCTTGCCGCGTTCGAGGATGATCGGCCGGAAACCCATCTGCGCCAGTACCAGCCCGGCCATCAGGCCGCAGGGGCCCATGCCGATGATCACCGGGCGCTCGCTCAGTCCCTCCGGGGCGTGGGCGACGAAGTGGTAATCCATGTCCGGCGCCGGCACGACGTGGCGGTCATCAGCCAGACGGGCGGCGACGGCGGCCTCGTCGCGCAGTTCGACATCGATCTGGTAGATGAGGACGATCGCCGACTTCTTGCGCGCGTCGTGGCTACGCTTGACGATGCGGAAATCGATCAACTCGTCGTCGCTGATCCCCAGGCGGGCGCACAGCGCCGGGCGCAGCGCTGCCGGCGGATGGTCGAGCGGCAGCTTGAGTTCGGTCAGGCGCAGCATGGTGTCAGCGCGTCTTGAACGGCTTGTGGCAGTCCTGGCAACTGGCGTGCACCGCGTCGTAGGCGGCCTGGATGCGCGCCTGATCCTTGCTTCGCGCGGCAGCCAGCAGTTCGTCGGTGGCCTTCAGGAAGCTGTCGCGCTCGCGTGCGAAGCGCTCCGGCTCCTGCCAGACCAGCGGCGTCGCCTTGGTCGGCGGGTAATTGGTGTCGGGGCCGAAATGCGCCCAGGGGCCGTCGCGCTTCTCGTGCAGCGCGCTCGCCAGGCGCAGGAACTTCTCTTCCTCGTAGCGCTTTTCCCGCAGCATCACGCCCATCGGCTCGAAGACCTTGATGATCTCCTTGAACGCGGTCTGCCGGGTCTTGACCGGCTGGCCGGGGCGGGTGTCCTCGGCTTCGCCGCAGGCGGCGAGGAGAAGGGCGGAAAGCAGGGCGACGGTAAGGGGCCGGGAAAGACGCATGGCGGTACGGGGATGGCTTTGACGAAGGCCGGATTATACCCGCCGCCGGGCGTGCCGCCGGCCTACCAGGCGCGGGCGCCCTGCAGGTAGTTGCGCAGCGGCGCCGTGCGCGGCGTTGCCGGCTCGGCGGCGGTAGCCGGGGTCGCTGGGGCTGCGCTCGGCACGCTGGCTGCCGGCAGCAGCAGGTCGCGCAACTGCAGAAGCTGGACCAGGAGTTCCTCGTCCTCGGCCGCTTCCTCGATTTCGGCCAGCCGCTGCCGGGCATAGCCGGCGTCGCGGGTCAGGCGTTCGAGGTCGACGGTCTGGCCCAGCGTGCGCTTGACCTGCAGCTTGAAGCGGGCGAGTCGCTGCGCGGTTTCCATCGTCTTGTCCATGCGCTGTTCTCCTGTTCTGGTCTGGCTGTCCCGTTGGGGTCGGGGTAACTGGAGATTAGCGAGAATCGTGCCGGTTGCGGCGCTGCAGCAAGGGGCCTGAAAAATCAGCGGCTTGCCGTCAAGACCATTGTCCAGCAATGGTTTTGACGAATCACGATGGTGCGATGGAGGGTAGGCGTTGGCTGTTTTTGGTGCGCTGCGGAAGAGGGCTCAGAGCATGCCGCGCTCGCGGATGAAGGCGATGATCGTCGCCAGTCCCTCGCCGGTCTTCAGGTTGCTGAAAACGAAGGGGCGCTCGCCGCGCTGTGCCTTAGCGTCGTGCGCCATGACCTCGAGCGAGGCGCCGACCAGCGGCGCGAGGTCGATCTTGTTGATCACCAGCAGGTCGGACTTGGTGATGCCGGGGCCGCCCTTGCGTGGAATCTTCTCGCCGGCGGCAACGTCGATGACGTAGATGGTGAGGTCGGAGAGCTCCGGCGAAAAGGTCGCCGCCAGGTTGTCGCCGCCGGATTCGACGAGGATCAGCTCGACGCCGGGAAAGGCACGCTGCAGGCGGTCGACCGCTTCGAGGTTGATCGAGGCGTCCTCGCGGATCGCGGTGTGCGGGCAGCCGCCGGTTTCGACGCCGATGATCCGTTCCGGCGCCAGCGCCGAGTGATTGACCAGGAACTTGGCGTCCTCGGCGGTGTAGATGTCGTTGGTGACGACGGCCATGTCGATCTGCTCGCGCAGGGCCTGGCACAGCGCCAGGGTCAGGGCGGTCTTGCCGGAACCGACGGGGCCGCCGATGCCGACTCTGAGGGCTTGTTTGCTCATGTTTTTCCTAAGATCTGAAGAGACGGGAATACTGGGTTTCGTGGCGCGCGCTGGCGATCGCGAAGGCCGGCGTGAAGTTCGACCAGGCGGCTTCCGGCAGCGTCAGCGCGGCCTCGGCGATCGCCGGCAGCCGGGCACCGAGATCGGCGAGCAGGCGCTGGCCGGCGGCCTGGCCGAGCGGCACCGCCTTCAACGCGGCCATCACCTGGTTTTCCGCCCAGGCCCACAGGTAGGCGGTCAGCGCTGCCGCCGGATCGAGCTTCCAGGCGGCGGCGATGCCGGCCCAGACGGTGGGGAAGGCGACTTCGGGCTGCGCTTCGACGACGCTGCCGACACCGGCCAGCGACTCGTCGCGCAGGTCGCGCAGCAGGCGGCGCAGCGAAAAGCCCATCTGCGCCGTTTCGGCGCGCAGCTCGGCGGTTTCTCGGCTGGCCAGGAAGTCGCCGTCGAGGCGACGTACTTCCGCCGCGTTGCCGGCGTCCCAGGCGGCGATCAGCGCCGCCACCAGGGGCGCCTCGTAGCGGCCGATGCCGTGCGCGAGCAGGTCGGAAATCCAGGCGCCGGCGCTGGCCTCGTTGCCGACGACGCCGGATTCGACCGCCCATTCGAGCCCCTGCGAATAGGTGTAGGCGCCGACCGGCAGGGCCGGGCTGGCGAGTTGCAGCAGGCGGGCGAGTTGCAGCGAGGGCAGGGCGGGCGTCATGGCGGCATTGTCTCCCGGCGGCGGCCGCCGGCCAATACGCAGTTGTGCGCAGGCGGCTGCGGGGCAGGCTGCGGAAAAGGGAATGCCCGCCGCGACAGCGCCCTGAACGGCGCGTCATCGGCCTGGGCGCGGTCAACGCGGCTGCCTTCCTTCATTGCCGAAAAAATCGAACCGGAGATTCTAAGTCATTGTTTGTTGAGATTTATGCGGCAAATTGCCGCATCGCATGGTGCGACAATTTGTCACTTCTCCTGCTTGGAACCTTTCTCCAGAATTCGCGTCGCGCCGCGTTGGCGCAGTTTGTTCGAGTGATCCGAGCGGCCCGCCAAGAGGCCAGTGGGTCTGGGTAACCGGAGGGGGTTTGCCGATGTCTTTGTTTTTCCCGCAGGGCCGGGGGGCGCCGGGCGGGCTGCGGTCCGCCGGTGGCGTGGGCTCCGCCATCCTGGTGCACGGAATCCTGTTTGCGCTGATCGCCTTCGGGGCGACGCAGGGCGAGCGCATCGTCGAGGCGGCGAAACCGATCGCCGTGCGCTTGCTCAATGAGGCGGCGCCGACGCCGCCGCAACCGCTGCCGCCGGCACCGCCCAAGGTGACGCGGCCTACCGTCAAACCGGTAGCACAACCGGTGCTGGCGGCCGCGCCGGCGCCTATCGCAACCAGCACTTTCGTCGTTGCCGAACAACCGGTCGCCACCCCGGCGCCGGTCCAGGCGCCGCCGGCACCGGCCGCGCCGGCTCTGGTCGAGGCCCGTTTCGACGCCGATTACCTGTCCAACCCGAAGCCGCCGTACCCGGCCGCGTCGCGCCGACTGGGCGAGACCGGCACCGTGCATCTGCGCGTCCATGTCAGCGCCAGCGGCGAGGCGATCAAGGTCCAGCTCAAGAAGAGCAGCGGCTTCGAGCGCCTCGACAACTCGGCGCTGGAAACCGTCGCCCGCTGGCGCTTCGTTCCCGCCCGCCGGGGCGACGAGGCGGTTGCCGCCTGGGTCGTCGTGCCAATCGTATTTGAGCTTTCTTAAAAAAGGAGTCCTCGATGGGGATCATGCATTTCTGGAACCAGGGCGACTGGGTGACCCACGGCATCGCCATCCTGCTGGCGATACTGTCGGTCCTCAGCTGGATGATCATCGGCAGCCGTTTCTTTGCCCAGTTGCGCGTCAACCGCGGCATCGAGCGTGCCTTCGACGCCTTCTGGGACGCGCCCAACCTGGCCAGCGGCGTCGCCGCCATCGGCGAACAGGACAAGAGCGGCATCTTCGCCGGCATGGCGCAGACCGCGGCGCAGGTGATGGAAGCGCACGAGCGGCGCCAGGGGCAGAGCATCGGCAGCGGCGTCTCGCACAGCGAAACGCTGACCCGGGCGCTGCGCAACTACATGGTGCACGCCCAGGCGCGCAACGAATCGGGGCTGACCCTGCTCGCCTCGGTCGGCTCCACCGCCCCCTTCATCGGCCTGTTCGGCACCGTCTGGGGCATCTACCACGCGCTGGTCGGCCTCTCCGGCGCCACCCAGGTGGTGCTCGACAAGGTCGCCGGGCCGGTCGGCGAAGCCCTGATCATGACCGCCGCCGGCCTCTTCGTGGCGATCCCGGCGGTGCTCGCCTACAACGCGCTGAGCCGCGCCAACCGGCTGGTCACCGCCTACCTCGACGGCTTCGCCCACGACCTGCACGCCTACCTGACCACCGGCACCCGCATCACGCTGGCGCGGGCGGCCTGAGGAGCGCGCGATGTCCTTCGGTTCCTTCAACGAGGGCGGCAACGCCCCGATGGCCGACATCAACACCACCCCGCTGGTCGACGTCATGCTCGTCCTGCTGGTCATCTTCATCATCACCGCGCCGCTCTTCCACCAGGCGATTCCGATTGACCTGCCGCGCGTCAGCTCGACCAAACTCGACGACAAGCCCGAGGTCATCCAGCTGGCGATCAACGCCGACGGCATCGCCTACTGGAACGGCGAGGCGGTGCACCGCAACGCGCTCGACGCCCGCTTCGCCGAAGCCAGCGCCCGCCAGCCCGAACTGCACCTGCGCGCCGACCGCGAAGCGCGCTACGAAGCCGTCGCCGACGTGATGGCCGCGGCGCAGCGCAGCGGCATCGTCAAGATCGCCTTCGTCACGCAGCCCAAGGGCGAGGCGAAGTGAATCGCTCATTCATTCCATAAGAAAACACCAGGGGGTAGTTCATGAAATCCAGGCAACGCCTGCTTGCCGTCGCCGTGGCGACCGCGTTCGTCCAACCAGCGTCCGCCGCCGACGACGGCGACCGCGTCCTGTCACCGGTCAAGGCCGAAGCGGCGCGTGAAGTCGAAGTCCAGTCGCGCACCGAACTCGGCCGCCTGACTGAATACACGCCGCTCGCCGGCAGCGTCGTCGAGCGCGAGGAGCTGGAGACGGTGCGCTTCGTGGACTCCTTCCACGAACTGCTGCCGCGCGTGCCCGGCGTCAGCATGAGCCGCAACATGCGCTTCACCGACGGCGGCAAGAACTACACCGAAAACCGCATCGACGGCATGCGTGCCCGCAACACCGGCACCTACGGTTTCGTCGACCAGGTGAACTCGGGCGATATCGAGCGCATCGAGTTCATCCGCGGGCCGGGCTCGGTATTGAGCGGCAGCAACGCGATCGGCGGCACGATCAACGTGATCACCCGCGATCCCCCGGCCAAACGGGAATTCCAGGTCAGCGGCGAAGCCTTCGAGGACGGCGGCTACCGTACCGGCCTCAGCGGCGGCGACCGGCTCAGCGACAGCCTCGGCTATTTCTTCAACATCAACCAGCTGGACCATGACGGTTGGCGTGACCACACCGATCAGAAGAAGACCTCGCTCAGCACCAAGTGGGTCTGGCGTCCGGACAGCAGCTCCAAGCTGGCGCTGCGCTACGAATACATCGACGACGACTACCAGAGCGCCGGTTCCCTTGATGAAGCGCAGTTCCGTGCCAACTGGCGGCAGGCCGAGCCGGATAGCTACCTGCGCACGGCGGTCAAGTATTCGACGCCGTCGCTGCACTACCGCAAGATGTTCGGCGACTTCGGCGAGCTGAACCTCTACGGCCAGCAGCGCCACACCGATCAGACGGCGCGCTCGTCGGGATTCTCCGGCGGCGGGGCGACGCTCGGCGACACCGAATCGTACGAGACCAATTTCCAGCTGATCTACAAGCACAATTTCAGCCTGGCCAAGACCTCGGTCACCGGCGGTTTCGATTATCTGGACACGGCCAGCGACAGCCGGAAATTCAAGGATCTCAGCCCGAACTCCTTTCATTTCTCGCGCGGCGCGCTGACCGGCTATTCGAAATCCTATGAAAAGAACAAGTCGCCCTTCCTGCAGCTCGAGTTCTCGCCGCTCGATCCGCTGCGCCTGACACTGGGCGTGCGGCGCGACGACATCAGTTACCGCATCGATGACAAGATCAACGACAACAAGGACGGCAGCGCCAGCTACCAGAAGACGGTGCGCAAGTTCGGCGCCGTCTATGAAATCTCGCCGCGCGCCCTGATCTGGGCGAACGTCGCCGAGGGCTTCATGGGTCCGGGCGTCAGCACCCTGCTCGGCAGCGGCACACCGACCCCGGCGACGCCTGCGGCGGCCTGGGCGTCCCGCTACATACCGGCCAACATGGACCTGAAGCCGGAAGAGTCGATGACCCACGAAATCGGTGTGCGTGGCAGCTTCGATTCCGGCCTCAAGTACGACACCGGCTATTACGAGACCGACTTCGAGAACCTGATCGTTTCCCAGGCCTGCATCCAGAACGTCGATTATTGCCGTACGCGTAACGTCAATGCCGCCAAGGCCAGCGCCCACGGCTTCGAGACGGCGCTTTCCTACGATATCAACAAGTATCTGGAAGTCGGCCTGTCGCACACCTACGCCCGTTATCGCTATGGCGACTACAAGACGGCGAGCGCCGACTACACCGGCACCCGGCGCTACTACACGCCGCGCAACCACTACAACCTGCGCGTTGTGGTCAAGCCGGCTGCCGGCTGGCGGGTCGAGCTGGAAGGCGATCGCATCGACAGCTATTACACCAACCAGGCCAATACCGACCGCTACAGCCGTCCCGACCTCTACAACCTGCGCGCCAGCTACAGCGCCAAGTCGTGGAGCGCCTGGCTGCATGTCTTCAACCTGATGGACAGCAAGTACGCGGAACGCGTCGGCTCCACCGACGCCGGCGTGCGCAACTCCTTCGACGCCGGCTACACGCCGCGTCTGATCCGGGTCGGGCTGTCCTACCAGTTCTGATGCAAAACCGTATTTCTCTAGGTGAATTCATGTCGGAAAAGAACGTTCGGGATGGCGCAGCGAATGTGCCACGGGCAATCGCCCTTGTTGTGTTGGGGGTGTCCTGTCAATGGGCATTGGCGCAGAGCGAGGACAAGCTCCTGGCGCCGGTCAGAACGACCGCCGACGCCGATCTGAGCGTTCAGGAAAAATCGGCAATCGAGACCTTCAGCCCGTATTCGCCGATGTCCGGGACGACGATCTCGCCCGAGGTCCTGGACACGGTGAAGTTCGTCGATCCCCGGCGCGAACTGCTCTGGCGCGTTCCCGGGATGACCATGATCCGCAACATCCGGATTCCCGACGGGAGCAAGAGCTACACCGACAAGCGGGTCGACGGGATGCGGGTGAATACCTACAGCACCGGCAATTTCAACGCGCTCGACGAGACCAGCCCGTCGGACGTCGAGCGGGTCGAAGTGATCACCGGCCCGGGCTCCGTGCTGAGCAGCAGCAACGCCTTCGGCGGAACGATCAACGTCATCACGCGCGATCCGCCGCGCGAACTGGAGCGCCGGATATCGCAGGAGATCGGCGCTTTCGACCTCTACCGGACCGACTATTCCCAGGGCGGGCCACTGAGCCGGGACCTCGGCTATTTCTTCAACCTGAATTACATGGATAACAAGGGCTGGCGGGAGAACGACAGCGCTTCGCAAAAGAAGGGTGCGCTGAGCGGCAAACTGGTCTATCGCCCGGACGAGTTCTCGAAACTGACCGCCCGTCTGGAATATCTGAACGATATCTCGCGCGATCCCGGGTCGATTTCCGAACAGCAGTTTCACGACGACTGGCGCGAGGCTCTGGCGACCCAGTACAAGAAAACGGATACCACTTACGTCACGCCGTCGTTTCAATACAAGCGGCGGATCGGCGACAACGGCGAGTTGAACGTTTCGGCGCTGAATCGCATGACGACCTCGAAAAGCCTCAGTGCCACCTCGGCAACGGCGATGAGCGTGGGCGAGGGCGATACGACGGAGAACAGCATCCAGTCGATGTATCGCCACGACTTCTCGTTTGCCTTGTCCACGCTGTATCTGGGCGTCGATACGACCTGGATGGATGCCAGATCCAAAAGTTTCAAGAACGCGACCTCCTATGCCCAGGCACTGGACGGCGATTTTGCCAAGGGCGCGCTGAACACCCATACCGTGGGCAAGGAAAAGCACACCTCGCCCTTCCTCCATTACGAGTTCTCGCCGCTCGACTCGCTCCGCCTGTCGATGGGAATCCGCAAGGACGACTTCGATCTCGAGACGGACAACAAGCTGGGCGACAAGGGCGATGGCCGCAAGAGCTTTTCCCGGCTGGTCCGCAAGCTCGGTGCCACCTACGAATTCGCTGGCGGGTATCTGCTCTGGGCGCGCGCCGCCGAAGGCTTTCTGGCGCCGAGCGTGAGCGACATGCTGGGCAGCGGCGGAACCCCGAATCAAACCACCTATGTGCCGATGAACATGAGCCTCAAGCCGATCGAGTCGATGACCTACGAGCTGGGCTTGCGCGGCCAGTTGCTGGCGAAGCGCCTGCGCTTCGATACGGCGTATTTCGACACCGACATCAAGAACATGATTGTCCGCGAAGACTGCGCGCCGACCGAGCCGTGCTACCAAAGGAACGTCAACGCCGGCAAGGCCCGCCTGCACGGCCTGGAAACCTCCATCGTGTTCGACGTCACGCGCTGGCTGGATACCGGGCTATCTCATACCTGGAGCATCGTCGAGTACAAGGATTACAAGACACCGACCTACGACTACTCCGGGAATACCTGGAAAGGCGCGCCGGCGCACCACTTGAACCTGCGCGTCGGGGTCAAGCCCATCGAAGGTTTGCGCGCGGAGCTGGAGTACGACCATATCGCCTCCTACTACCGCAACAACGAGAACGTCGGTGGCACCTACAAGCGACCGGACCTGTTCCACCTGCGCATCGCCTACAAGACCAAGACCTGGAGCGCGTGGTTCCACGTCCTCAACCTGTTCGACAAGAAATACGCCGAACGGGCCTGGATGACCGCCGCCGGCAAGGCGACTTACGACGAAGGCTACAAACCGCTGACCCTGCGCGCCGGCGTCAGCTACAACTTCTGACGGGAGCGAAACGTGCGCATGGTGAAAGAACTGGTTCTGTTGTCGATGCTGCTCTGTGCGGCAAGCGTGCCGGCGCAGGAGACCGGCGAGCGGCGCGGACCGCCGCCCGGCGTCAGTCGTGGCGATTACGCTGGGCCGCGGCCGCCGGCCGATGCGTCCGACGAAGAAAAACGGGCCTTCTGGCGGGCGCGGGCGGCCGAGCGGCGCCAGGCCGAGGCGGCACCGGTCGCTGCAGAAGTCGCTGCGCCGGTAGCCGAAAAGGCGCCGCCGGCGGCTGATGCTCGCCCGGGCAAGCCGGCAGCCAGCCAGGCACCAGCCGCTCGCGCCCAGGCGGACGATCCGCATGCCGGGCACACGATGCCGATGGCCGCGCCGCCGGCGCCGGCCGCCGCCGCCTCGGGCCGGCCGCGCGGCATGCGCGGCGGTGGCGACGGTGTGCTCTGGTTGAGCGACCAGGCACCGCGCCGCGACGGCGGCGGGCGGCCGGGCGGCGCTCGCGGCGGCATGGCCGGCATGGGCGGGATGGCTGGCATGGACGACAGCGGCATGGGCGGCGCGCCCGGCCGCATCCCGAACAAGCGCCTGTGGCTGCGCAGCGGCAGCAACCCGCTGACGGCGGGCAGCGTGCCGGCGAGCGAGCCGGTGCTGCTGCTCGATGCGCAGCAGCAGGCGTCGACGCTCGACGTCGAAGCGCACGGCGGCCCCTACAACGTGACTTTTCCGATGCCCGAACCGGGCGTCTACAACGCCTATTTCGTGCGCCGCGCGGTCGATCAGGAAACCCTGGCGGTGACCGTCGCCAAGGCCGAGGTGATGCGTTCGGCCGGCCATTCCAAGGTTGAGGGCGAGGCGCAGCTGATGGTGCCGCGCACCGATTCCCGGGTGCCGGTCGAGATCGTCCGCGAGCGCAAGGATGGGGAGGGGCTGTTCACCCGCATCAACTACGGCGACACCATCCGCTTCCAGGTGCTGCGCGACGGCAAGCCGGTGCAGAACGCCCGCGTCAGCTTCACCAGCGGCCAGGGCTGGAGCAACAGCGTGCAGTCCGACGAGGACGGCCGCGCCGGCTTCGTCGTCATCCGCGACTATTTCCCCGAATGGCGCGAGTTCGACCGCCGTCACCGCGAAACCTTCGTCGTCAGCGCCAGCTTCCCGGTCGATCAGGCCGGCGAATGGCAGGGCAGTCCCTACCACAGTGTGCGCTACACGACGACGCTGGCCGGCGCCTACTATCCGGCGATCGAGGACTACGAGTCCTACGCCTGGGGGCTGGGCATCGCCGTCGTCGCGCTGCTCTTCTCGGGCACCGCGGTCTACCTCTACCGGCGGCGCCGGGTGCGGCCCTACCGCGAGGTGAGCTTCGATGAGTAAGCTGCGCGACGCGGTCAACAAGGTCGACCTGAAGCGTTTCCGCTTCTGGTTCCAGCTCGCCGCCTTCGTCCTCTTCGTCTATGGCGGCTACCTGGCGATCAACCTCGGCAACAGCCTGCCGATGTTCAGCTGCGGCTACCTGCGCGACGGCCGCGCCGGCGTCTGTTACCTGCTGCCGCTGCAGCACCAGCTGGCGCGGCCCTGGCCGCAACTGTTCAGCTATGCCGGGGTCGCCGTGCTCACCGGCTTCGGCATTTTTGCGCTGTGGTTCATCGTCCTCAACAAGGGCTGGTGCGGCTTCGTCTGCCCGCTCGGCACGCTGCAGGATTGGCTGACCAGCCTGCGCCAGAAGCTCGGCATCCGCCAGTCGGGCTATACGCACGAACAGTTCCGCCGGCTGACCTGGATCAAGTACGTGCTGCTCGCCCTGCTGCTGCTGATTCCGCTCGGCATCGGCGGCGGTCTGTGGTCGCATGAGGTCGGCGCGCCGTTCTGCCAGATCTGCCCGGGACGGATGGTGCTGCCGCTGTTCGTCGGCGACTTCTCGCAATGGACGATCGACTTCTCGACCCCGGGCAAGATCGTCCTCACCGCGCTGGGCATGGGCATCACCGGCCTGTTCATCGTCGGTTCCTTCGTCAAGAAGCGCTTCTTCTGTTTCTTCTGCCCGATGAGCGCACTGCATTACCTGCTCTCGAAACCGGCGCTGCTGCGCCTGCGCAAGGACGGCAGCAAATGCACCCGCTGCGGCGACTGCTACACCGCCTGCGACATGGAAATCCGCGAGATCGCCGACGACGTGACGCGCAAGGAAATCATGACCGACGACTGCACGCTATGCCTCAAATGCGTCGCCGCCTGCCCGGAAAAGGGCGCGCTGAAGGTCGATTTCGCCAACATCACCTTCTTCGAATCGACCGAAGAAGGTTTCATCAAGCGCATGAACAAGGGAATCCGCAAGTGAGTGAAATCCGCGAAGTGCCGCTCAAGCCGGCATTCAACCAGAGTCGCCAGGCGCGCGAAGCCGAGGTCATGCTCAACCACATCGTCGATGACTTCATCGACAACCCGGCGGCGATGAGCTATTTCTACGATCTCTTCCGCCACGCCTTCATCGAGGGCCAGCCGCTCGACCGGGAAGGGCCGGGTATCGGCACCACCTGCATCCAGGTGCCGGAGGAGCTGATCTACGCCGCCGGCGGCACGCCGGTCCGCCTGTGCAACGGCGCCTACCATTACGACCAGGTCGGCGCCGACTTCATGCCGGCCAAGTCCTGTTCGCTGGTCAAGGCAACGCTCGGTCGCCTGCATTCGGAAAAGGCCGTGCCCGACGTCGGCAAGCTGGAGCTGATCGTCAATCCGACGACCTGCGACCAGAAGAAGAAGGCCGCCCAGATGATGGAAGGCATGGGCTACCAGGTCTACGACCTGGACCTGCCGAGCGCCAAGGACAACGAGGCAGCGCGCGAATACTGGCGGCGGGTGGTCAAGCAACTGGCGGCGCGCCTGCAGAAAGTCACCGGCAAGAAGCTGACCCGGCAGCGCCTGCGCGAGGCGATGGCCAAGACCTCGCGCGCCCAGGCGGCCTTCCGCACCCTGCACAATTTCCGCCGCAAGGCGCCGTCGCTGATCCTCGGCAAGGACGTCTTCCTCGTCACCAACGCCTATTTCTTCGACGATATCGAGCGCTGGAGCGCCGCCGTCGAAGCGCTCAACGCCGAACTGGCGCAGCGCGAGGCCGAAGCGTTCAGCGCCGTGCAGAAGAAGGCGCCGCGCATCGTGTTCACCGGCTCGCCGCCGATCTTCCCCAACATCAAGCTGCCGCTGCTGATCGAGGAAGCCGGCGGCGTCGTCGTCGCCGACGAGACCTGCTCGGCCAACCGCATGCTCTACGACATGACGGCGGTCGACGAATGGCTGGTCAGCCACATGATCGAGAGCATCGCCGACAAGTACCTGAAGCCCTGCACCTGCCCGATCTTCACCCGCAACGACGACCGCATCCGGCGCCTGCTCGACCTCGTCTCCACCTTCAACGCCGACGGCGTCGTCTACCAGTCCTTCGCCGGCTGCCAGGTGTACGAGATGGAGCAGCGCAGCGTCGCCGAAGCGCTGAACAAGGCCGGCATCCCGATGCTCTACATCGAAACCGACTACAGCCCGGACGACATGGGCCAGCTGTCGACCCGCGTCGAGGCCTTCCTCGAATCCATCAAGACCCGTAAAAGACAGGCTCGCGCATGACTTACTTCGCAGGCATCGACATCGGCTCCACCGCCATCAAGACCGTACTGATCAACGCGGGCGGCGAGATCGTCGGCATCCACGTCACCGACTCCGGCAGCCTCTTCCACAAGAACGCCAAGGAGGCGCTGCGCGTTTTACTGGAGAAATCGGGGGTGGATCGAGCGCAACTGAAATATCTGATCGCCACCGGCTACGGTCGCAAGCTGTTCAAGGAAGCCGACGACTCGATTTCCGAGATCACCGCCAACGCCATCGGCGCCCACGAAACCGGCAAGGCCTACGGCGGCGTGCGCACCATCATCAACATCGGCGGCCAGGATTCGAAGGCGATCCAGATCGACGACAGCGGCAACGTCAGCAACTTCGTGATGAACGACAAATGCGCCGCCGGCACCGGCCGCTTTCTCGACGTCGCCGCGCGCAACCTCGACCTCGACCTGGAAGACCTGGGCGACATCCACTTCACCGGCAGCGGCGCGCCGCTGTCGATCAACAGCACCTGCACCGTCTTCGCCGAATCAGAGATCATCGGCCTGCTCGCCAACGGCCACGGCAAGGCCGAGATCGTCGCCGGCATCCATTACTCGATCGCCAAGCGCACGGTGCGCCTGGCCAAGCGGGTCGGCATCGAGGATCGGGTTTATTTCGATGGTGGACCGGCGCTCAACAAGGGGCTGGTTGCCGCCATCCAGGACGTGCTGCAGCGCGAGCTGGTGGTGCCGCAGTACCCGCAGACGACCACCGCCTACGGCGCCGCCGTGCTGGCGCGCAGCGAGTTCTTCGCCGAACAGCAGGAAGGCCACTGACGATGCCGGTCGAGGCGGTGGCCATCGGCCTGCCGATGGCGCTCGGGCTGGGGCTGGTCTATGGGCTCGGCCCCTGTCTGCTCAGTTGCCTGCCCTACCTCGGGCCGCTCTTCGTCAACGCCGACCAGGGCATCGCCCGCTCGTGGCGTATCCTGCTGCCGGTCTCGCTCGGCCGCTTGACCGTCTATGGCAGCTTCGGCGCGATCAGCGGCTGGTGGGGTGGGCGCTATGTCGGCGGGGTGAATGGCTGGGTCGTCCATCTGACGGTCGGCGTTGCCCTGGTGCTGGTCGGTCTCGCGCTGCTCGGCCGGCGGCGTCCGGCTTGCGGCAGTTGTGCGCCAAAAGATGAACAGAAAATCAGTTGGCGACCGCGCCAGGCGGCGGCCCAGGCGATGCCGTCCGGGCTCTACCTGATGGGCGTCGGCATGGCGCTGACGCCCTGCGCGCCGCAGGGCGCGGTGCTGGTCGCGGCGGCGGCCAGCGGCACGGCGTGGAGCGGTGCCGCGCTCGGCCTCAGTTTCGGCCTCGGCGCCATCGCCGCGCCCTGGCTGGTGTACGGCACCGTCGTCGCCTACGTCGGCCAGCAACTGCGCGAACAACTGGGGCGCTGGCAACCGCGCATCGAAGCATTGAGCGCGTTCCTGCTGCTGGGAACGGGCCTCGTCCAGCTCTGGCAAGGGGCCAGCGCTGGCGGCATGGTCTGAAACGGGAGAAGAGAACAACATGAACAAGGCTTGGATGGCCGGCCTGCTGGCCGTGCTGGCAGGGCAGGGCTGGGCGGCGGAACAGGTGTTGTCGACGGTCACCGTGACTGCCGACGCCGATGCGCTGGAGGAGCGGCGCCAGGCGGTGACGCAGAAGGTGATCCTCAATCAGGCGGAAATCGCCAACCTCGGCGCGACGACGGTCAGCGAAGTGATCAGCAAACTGCCCGGGATCGACGCCGGCAGCCAGGATGCGCACGGCGGCCAGTCGATGCGCGCCCGCGGCATGGTGCGCGATTCGGTACAACTGCTGATCGACGGCGAGCGGGTCGGCGGCAATTCGCGGATGGCGGCCGCTTCGGTCGGCCGCCTGCCGTCCGGCGAACTGGAACGGGTCGAGATCCTGCGCGGTTCGTCGGCCGAGTTCGGCGGCGGCGCCTCGGTCACGGTGAACCTGGTGATGAAGAAGACGGCGAAAAAATCCGACACGACCATCAAGCTCGCCACCGGCACGCGCGACGGCCGGGTCTTCGGCCAGAGCACGGTGACCCGGCGCGGCAATGCCGGCGAGTTCTCCTGGGTGCTGCCGCTGACCATCAACCACCACGTCATGGTCTCCGGCAGCGACAGCGACCGCCAGGCCTTCGCCGGCGGCGCCCGCAACGCCTGGGCGATGGACGAGAACGATGGCCGCTTCTCGATGAACGAGCTGGTTTTCAGCCCGCGCCTCAACTGGCGGCGCGGCGGCGACAGCTTCTCGATCTGGCCGACGCTGTTTCGCGGCGACACCCGGCGCTGGGGCGAGATGGAGCGTTACAGCTACGCTGACCCGCTGGCCGGCACCGGCCTCGCCGCCGACGGCAGCCGGTCCGACCGGGAAAGCGGCAAGACCCGCCTCTACCGCCTGCGTCTCGAAGGCGAGCGCAAGCTCGACGGCGGCAAGCTGAGTTCGCGCCTGGCCTGGATGAAAGGGCAGCGCGACACCGACACCCGGCGCGACTACCTGAGCGCCGGCGGCGTCCTGACACCGACCCGCGACCGTCTCGAACGCGACGAGGACGAACTGAACGGCATGGTGCGCCTCGACCGTGGGTTCGGTAGCCATGTCGTTTCGCTGGCGCTGGAAGGCGCCCGCCTCGAACGCGACGACCGCCAGGATTTGTCCGGCGCCGCCAGCCGCTACCGGACCGGCGAGCGGCAGACGATTGCCTGGGTGCAGGACGAGTTTTCCCTGACGCCGCGTACCACGCTGACCCTCGGCCTGCGCGGCGAGCAGTTCCGCCTCGACGTGGACGGCGACAGTCGCCGCCACGGCATCGTCGCGCCGTCGCTGGCGGTGCGTTGGGAGCCGCTGGAACGTTGGGTTTTGCGCAGTTCCATCGGCCGCGGCCTGAAGCTGCCGCGCCTCGACGAACTGAGCAACCGGCCGGTCCTCAGCCTGAGCGCCAACACGCCGCTCGAAGCCGACCAGCGCGGCAACCCCAACCTGCAGCCAGAGCGCAGCACCAACTTCGAAGCGGTGCTCGAACACTACCTGCCAGCCGACGCCGGGGTGGTCGGCTTCAATCTCTACGCCCGGCAGACCAGCGATTTCGTCGAACGCCGGGTGGCGCTCGAAGGTGCGCGCTGGGTCGACCGGCCGTACAACGAAGGCGACGCCGAGCACTGGGGCGCCGAACTCGACGCCAAGCTCAATCTCGCCAAGCTCGGTGTGGCGCCCGGCACCGTCAAGGGCCACCTGACCGTGCCGCGCAGCCGGGTGCACGACGAGCGCCTCGACCTGACCCGGGAAGCCCGCGAATCGCCGTGCTACCAGCTCAGCCTCGGCTACGAGCGGCCCATCGGCCAGCGCGTCACGGCTGGCTTCGACCTGCAGCATTTCGCCGAAGTGAAGACCAGCATCCCGGGCGAACGCCAGGAGCGCACCGAGGATCGTACCGTCCTCGACCTGTTCGCCGTCTACCGGCTGCAGCCCGGGCTCAACCTGCGCTTCAACGCCAACAACCTGCTGCGTGTCGATACCTGCAAACTCGCCCGCGCCCACAGCGGCGCCAACGACTGGCAACTGGAAACCTGCAACGGCGCCGTTGCCAGCTACATGCTGACGTTGGAGGGGAGCTGGTAGGAAACACCGCCATCGGCGGGCGCTGCGCCGTATTCCCGCCGTGCAAGTTCCCGGGTGGTGTCGGGAAGCTTTTCCTTTCCGGCGCAAGCGCAGTCGCGCTACGTCGGGTTGCTCGGATTGAGCGAGTTACGAATGCGCCGGGCGACCTTGCTTCCAATTGCGCCGGGTTCGCGTAGAACCTGGCGCCAACTGGCGGGGGGCTGCAACAGGAGGCGCATCATGACCGAGGGGGGAGGATGGTCATGCAGCAGGCAATAATCGACGATTTCGCAATACCGGGTGTCCTTGCCAAGCGGATTGGCAACCAGGAAATCGCGCTCGAACAGCGTCAGGAAACGCTGTATCGGCTTGCGTAAAGGCTGGGGGCAAGCGCGCAGCGTTTCCACCACTTCCGGTGCCAGTGCATGATGCGGCCCGCCGCGGGCTATCAGTCTGGCCAGGTCGAGCAGTTTCATCAGCCTTAGCTGACCCGTTTCGATCGGCGGGGTACTCATCAATGAGCACTGGATCAAGCTGTGCATGACCCGGTCGGCCAGCGCCAGGCGGGCGATCGGCAGTCCATCCAGGGTCGCAGGTTCGCAGCGCGCCAGCGCCCGGTCGTCCGGCAACAGGTCACCGAACGACTTGCGCACGATGTGGCGATGCAGTTCCAGGCGCATCGGGCGCTCCGGGTGGTAGAGCGGCGCGTAATGATGGGAGTCCTGCCAGTCGGTCGCCACCGCCTTGCTGTCCATTTCGTAGCCGAGATGCGCCAGGACCGCCAGGGCATCAGTCTGTTCTTTGGGCGAAGGAATCCAGACATCGAGGTCGTGCATCAATCTTGGGCGGCGTTGCCCTTCAGGCTCGCTCATCAGCGCCGCGCCTTTCAACCAGACCGGCAGGATGCCGGCCTCGGCGAATGCGCCATTGATTTCCTTCATCTGCGCCAGAAGTTCGGCGCTGCGTGCCGCCATCAGCGTATCGATTTCGGCCAGGCAGGCCAGCATCGGTTCCGGGACGCTTTCCCGCAAGCCCTTGTCGATTAGCTGTGGCAGCAGCTCAGGGAGGACCAGATTGGCATCCGCCAGCTCGAACAGCGTTGTCCAGCGCGGGTCTTCCGGTGTGAGCCCGATTGTCGTGCAAGCGCTGGCGGGGGCCAGGATACGGCAAAGCAGCGTGTGGGCATCCTTGCGCATCAGCGACATGTCGTCAGGCTTTCCAGGGCGCTGGCCACGGCGTCAAGGTCGCTGTAGGTCAGTTTATAGGCAGGCACCTCTTCAAGCATCTGCAGGAGAATTTCGGCGTGTCCCATGTGAGCGGTCTGCCGCGTACTAACTCCGGCGCCAATCAATTCACACAGGGCTTGCACGGGCGAGATTGGCGCTATTTCGACTGCCGCGTCAGGGGAATATCTGGGTAACAGGATGGCGCGCAGACATTGACGCGTTTCAGTCGGAACCCGGTTGCCGCCGACCGGAAGAAAGCGCGCCTGCCGGTCGGAGTACGGCACGACGGGCAAGCTGTCGATGGCCGGGTAATAGGGGCGCAACATCGGCCAGCTTCCTGGCTTGAGGCCGATAGCCGATGGGAAGGGGTGGATTTCGACTCCCTTGTCCTGGGGCCGACGTCCCAGTGCGACGATGTCGTCGCCCAGATAGCCCCAGCCTTGGGCAACCAGATAGGCGGTAAGCGTGCTTTTCCCCGATCCAGACACCCCCGGCAACAAAAGGACGGCGCCGGCCCGGGAAACCGCAGCCGCATGCATGGTGGCAAACAAGCCTTGCTCGGCGTAGGCACCCTGAAGCAGGGCGGTGACCAGGCTGGAAATGGCATGGCTTTCGTCACGGGTCCATAACACCGCGTCCTTGCTTGCCAGCCAGAAAGCTTCCCCATCATGAAGCCAGCGCAGTTCGATCGGGTTCTCGTCTTGGGTGGGGGCGATCATGCCGGAGAGCACGCCCCGCACCCTGGCCAGAGTATCGGGATGGCCGGGGGCGCCAGTGTCGCCTAATTCGACTCGAAAAGACCTGCCTCCGAGGCGAAGCGTCAATGCCGAGACGAGGTCGTACTCCGGTAGTTGCTTGCCGGGTGGAAACCAGGTGCCACGGTGGCGATCCGGATCCCGCGCCGGGCAGGGCCGGCGGGTGATCCGGTAGCCATCCCGGATCTGTTCAAGCCAGCCCCTTGCCAGCCATTCGGCGAGGGTGGTTTTTATCGTCGTGGCGAGATCATCGGGGGCGTCGTCGATGAGTTCGGCGCAAGCCGCGCTCAGACTGTCCTGATCGTGGATATCCTCATCGAGCAGTAGCCAGAGAAGCGCAGCCGTTGGATTGAGTACGCCCAGTTCGGCGCGTTCCTGGTCGACCAGGACCAGATGCTCTTCCAGCAACCTCGCGTAAAAGGCTTCCGACGCTGCGATGCCTGTCATCGGCAGGGCTCTAGCAGGTCAGGCTGGCGCAGTCTTCAGCGCCAGCCTTCATGGACAGGACGGCAAGCGTCGCCGGGGCCGCGTAAGAGACCTTTTTGGCAATCCGCAATATCGCCTCCCGGCGCTTCAACGAAACGGCATCGCCTTGCGGTGCTTCGAAATGCTCCGACGGCAAAGCGACATCGTTGGTTTGTCGAGGTTCTTTGGTTTGTTTCATGTGGGGCAACGCGGTTTGGTTGGAATTTCTCTGAATTTCCCGGGATGCGCAGCATCCTGGCGAGCGTTTCGTCATGCATGGATTTGGACGGCTTGCGGATGGGCCTCGCCGGAATGCCATCCCCATGGGGGAAGTGAATCAAGCGTGACAAAGGCTCAGGATGCCGTTCTCGCCTGCATGGAAAACAGGGCGAGTGTCGCCGGTGCGGCATAGGATGCCTTTTTGGCAATCTTTTTCAGGGCTTCGCGGCGCTGCAGCGTCACCGTGTCGCCGGGCGGCGTTTCAACATCAGCCGCAGGCAGGTTGTTTTCGGCCGTTGGCCGGTGATCATTGGTGTGTTTCATTTTGTCTCCTTAGCCAATCCACGCCGGCAACGCGGCTCAATCCAATCGGGTCGATTTCGTGCCGCCAGCTTCCTGCATCGTTCGGCCAGCCTCTGCGGTCTTCATCTGGCGCGGGACAGGCGATCAGGATGCTCGCGCTTGCATGGAAAACAGGGCGAGTGTCGCGGGGGCGATATAGGATGCCCTTTGCGCGATCTTTCTCATGGCCTCGCGGCGTTGCAGTGAAACGGCATCGTTTTGCTGCGCTGTAGCCTGAACAGGAGTTTCGGGAGTTTGCTCGGCAGGGTTGTTCATTTCGTTTCCTGTTGTTTGTATGGGGGGCGGCGGCAGTCTCGGCACATGGCGCCGATGCGCTGCGGAAACTGAAGCGTTTGCATTCTGGCGTGACTGCGTGTCGCGCACAAGGGGGGCAGGTCATTGCGCAGACGCCGCCCGGTTAAGCGCCGACTTCCGCGACGAACCAGGGCATTCAGCTTGCGTTCATGACGCCAACGGCAGACTCGCCGGCATTGAAGGCCTGGGGCGTGTTCGCAGCAGGCGGCGGGGCGGCAAATCCGAGGGGCGTTGGCGCTCGTTTTGCGGCAGGGGCCGTGTCGACCACAGTCTGCTTGACCGCCGGCGCGACAACGTGCACCGGCAGACCATCGCGCAATGCCGCTGTTGCCAGCGCCTGCAGAAATGGCCGCCGACGATCTTCAATACCGCGAGTGCTTCGTGCTCGACTGCAAACAAAATGTCCAGTGCGCCACCCGTCACCTGGTCAGCGATTACCGCCGTTACACTTGTTGCCGATGACGATTGAAAAAAACCATGACTGAACGAAACACCAACGCGCCGGCATCGTTGCAGCGCTACGCCTGGCTGTCCATCGCCGCCGCCATCACCACCATCCTGCTCAAGGGCTGGGCCTGGCAGCTCACCGGTTCGGTCGGCCTGCTCTCGGATGCCATCGAGTCCTTCGTCAATCTGGCCGGGGCGCTGATGGCCTTGTGGATGCTGGCGCTGGCCGAAGCGCCGGCCGACGACAAGCATCCGCACGGGCACGGCAAGGCGGAGTATTTCTCCAGCGCCTTCGAGGGCTTCCTGATCCTGGTCGCCGCCGTCAGCATCGCCTACGCGGCGCTCAACCGCCTGTTCGATCCGCAGCCGCTGGAGTCGGTCAGCGTCGGCCTCGTCGTCTCGCTCGCCGCTTCGTTGATCAACCTCGCGGTGGCGCGCGTGTTGATGGCGGTGGGGCGGCGGCACAACTCGATTTCGCTGGAAGCCGACGCCCACCACCTGATGACCGATGTGTGGACCTCGGTTGGCGTCATCGTCGGCGTCGGCCTGGTCTGGCTCACCGGCTGGCTGTGGCTCGACCCGCTGCTGGCGCTGGCGGTGGCGATCAACATCCTGTGGACCGGCTACCAGCTGGTGCGCCGTTCGGCCGACGGTCTGCTCGACGCGGCGCTGCCGGCCGAACAGGTGGCGGCCGTTGAAACGCTACTCGCCACCTATCGCCAGCGCGGGCTGGCCTTTCACGCGCTGCGTACCCGCCAGTCGGGGGCGCGTGCCTTCATCACCCTGCATGTCCTGGTGCCCGGGCAATGGACAGTGCAGCAGGGGCACGACCTGGTCGAGGAAATCGAAGCCGGCATCCGCGCCGCCGTGCCGCGCTCGCACGTACTGACCCATCTCGAACCGATCGAGGACGCCGGCTCGCTGGCCGACCTCGAACTGGACCGCAGCTAGTGGTTGTTGGCGGGTGCAGGCTTCAGCGGTTACGGAACTGGTGGATTTTCGGCACGGAACGGTGCGGGCCGTGACCGGGATCGTGCAGATCAGCGTGCTCGGGTTCTTCACCGTGGTGGTGATGTCCAGCATGCGCGCCATAGGCACCGGATTCCGGCTGGAACGGCGCTTCCGTTTCGCTGATGCTGCAACCCAGGCCGCGCGCCATGTCGGCCAGCACGTGGTCGGTCTGGAAACGCAGCTTGCCACCGTTTTCGGTCGGCAGGATCTGCACCGGCACATGGCGGTTGCCGAGATGATAGGCGGCGCGGGCGAACAGCAGCGGGCTGTCGGCGACGGCCTCGATCAGTTTTTCCGGCGCGGCGAGGATTTCGACGACCGCGCTGCCGTTTTCGGCCGCCAGCTTGTCGCCGCCGTGCAGGTGGTCGCCGCGCTCAAGAAAAATGCCGGCCTCGCTGCCGGAAGCCAGCGTCACCTTGAGGCGGCTGCGCTTTCTTTCGTCGTAGGCGAGCGCCACCGAGTCGGTGGCGGGGGCGGAGGTGCGTTTATTCAGGATCAGCATGGTCAGAACAGGAAATAGCGTTGGGCTAGCGGCAGCTCGGTCGCCGGTTCGCAGACCAGGTGCACGCCGTCGGCCTTGACCACGTAGGTTTCGGGATCGACGGTGATTTCCGGGGTGGCGCCGTTGTGCACCATGTCGGATTTTTGCACGCCACGGCAACCGGAGACGGCGACCAACGGCTTCGACAGTCCGAGCGCGGCGACGGCGGGATTCTCCAGCGCCGCCTGCGAAACGAAGGTGACCGAAGTCTTCAGCGCCTTGCCGAAGCTGCCGAACATCGGCCGGTAATGCACCGGTTGCGGTGTCGGGATCGAGGCGTTGGGGTCGCCCATCGCGGCAGCGGCGATCATGCCGCCCTTGAGGATCAGGCTCGGTTTGACGCCGAAGAAGGCGGGCTTCCACAGCACCAGGTCGGCCAGCTTGCCGACTTCGATCGAGCCGACGGTGTGCGCGATGCCATGCGTCAGCGCCGGGTTGATCGTGTATTTGGCGATGTAGCGCTTGACGCGGAAGTTGTCGTGGCGGGCGCTATCTTCCGGCAGGGTGCCGCGCTGGACCTTCATCTTGTGCGCCGCCTGCCAGGTGCGGATGATCACTTCGCCGACCCGGCCCATGGCTTGCGAGTCGGACGACATCATCGAGAAGACGCCCATGTCGTGCAGGATGTCTTCGGCAGCGATGGTCTCGCGGCGGATGCGCGATTCGGCAAAGGCGATGTCCTCGGCAATGCTCGAATCGAGGTGGTGGCAAACCATCAGCATGTCGAGGTGCTCGTCGATGGTGTTCACCGTGTACGGCATGGTCGGGTTGGTCGAGCTGGGCAGGACATTGGGCAGGCTGGTCGCCTTGATGATGTCCGGCGCGTGGCCGCCGCCGGCGCCTTCGGTGTGGAAGGTGTGGATGGTGCGGCCCTTGAAGGCGGCTATCGTCGCTTCGACGAAGCCCGATTCATTCAGCGTGTCGGTGTGGATGGCGACCTGTACATCCATTTCGTCGGCGACGCTCAGGCAGCAGTCGATGGCGGCCGGCGTCGTGCCCCAGTCCTCGTGCAGCTTGAGGCCGATGACACCGGCCGCGACCTGCTCGCGCAGCGCTTCCGGCAGGCTGGCGTTGCCCTTGCCGAGGAAGCCGAGGTTCATCGGGAAGGCTTCGGCGGCTTCGAGCATGCGGTGGATGTGCCACGGGCCGGGCGTGCAGGTCGTGGCGTAGGTGCCGGTGGCCGGGCCGGTGCCGCCGCCGAGCATGGTGGTGACGCCGGACATCAGCGCTTCGTCGATCTGCTGCGGGCAGATGAAATGGATGTGGCTGTCGATGCCGCCGGCGGTGACGATCATGCCTTCACCGGCGATGACTTCGGTGCCGGGGCCGACGACAATCGTCACGCCCGGCTGGATGTCCGGATTGCCGGCCTTGCCGATGGCGGCGATGCGGCCGTCCTTCAAGCCGATGTCGGCCTTGACGATGCCGGTGACCGCATCGACGATCAGCGCATTGGTGATCACGGTATCGACCGTTTCAGCCGAAACGCGCTGGCTCTGGCCCATGCCGTCGCGGATCACCTTGCCGCCGCCGAATTTCACTTCCTCGCCGTAGATCGTGTAGTCCTTCTCGACCTCGATGATCAACTCGGTATCGGCCAGACGCAGGCGGTCGCCGGTCGTGGGGCCGAACATTTCGGCATAGGCCTGACGGGTGATTTTATTAGCCATTACAAAGCTCCCTGAACGAGGCCACGGAAACCGTAAACCTTGCGTTCGCCGGCCAGCGCGACCAGTTGCACGGTGCGCGTCTGGCCCGGCTCGAAGCGCACGGCGGTGCCGGCGGCGATGTCGAGGCGGTAGCCGCGCGCGGCTTCGCGGTCGAAGCTCAGGCCGGCGTTGGTTTCATGAAAGTGGTAGTGCGAGCCGACCTGGATCGGCCGGTCGCCGGTATTGGCGACGACCAGCGTGATCGTCGGCCGGCCGGCGTTGAGTTCGAGTTCGCCGGGTTCGGCGAGGAGTTCTCCGGGGATCATCGTGTTCTCCTCAAACAATCGGGTTATGGACCGTGACCAGCTTGGTGCCGTCCGGGAAGGTGGCTTCGACCTGGATTTCCGGGATCAGCTCCGCGATGCCGTCCATCACGTCGGCGCGCGTCAGCACCTGCGTACCGGCGTGCATCAGCTCGGCCACCGTTTTTCCTTCGCGGGCGCCTTCCATGATGGCGCAGGTGATCAGCGCGACGGCTTCCGGGTAGTTCAGCTTCAGGCCCTTGGCCTTGCGCCGCTCGGCCAAGAGGCCGGCGGTGAAGATCAGCAGCTTGTCCTTCTCGCGCGGTGTCAGTTCCATTTCGACTCCTTCAGGTATTCCAGATTCGGGGCAGCACGGCCGGTCGGCCGCAGCAGGCCGGACGCAGGATTTTCCACAGTTCGGCGAACCACAGCCGGGCGGCTTCGCTGTTGTCGCCAAGGTAACGGGCGATCAGCAAACCGGGCGGCGCGGTGATGCCATGTTGCGCGCCATCGCCAGGCGGCACGGCGCGCAAGGCTTCGAGCAGGGCGGCGGCCTGTTGCGGCAGTTCCGGAAAACTGCACAGCAGCGTGCCGCAGACCGTCGCGCCGGCCCAGCCGGCGGGGCTGTGCAGCATGGCGTCGCCGCCGGCGACGCTGCCGCGCTCGATCCACAGCGGTTTGCCGGCGCGCTCGATGCGGCAGTGCAGGTCGAAACGCCCGTGATCGAAGCGTTCGCCGGCCGCCGCCCGGCCCAGGCAGAGGATGTCCCAGCCTAGATAGCGGCTGTCGGCGGCGAGCGTGACGCGGGTATCCATGCGGGCAATCGCGCCGTCGAAGACGATGCTCTCCTGCGGCAGCCATTCCAACATCGCGCCGGGGCCGACGTTCAGCGTCACCGTCTGCGACGCCGCCGCGCCGCCCGAGCGATACCACTTGCCGGCGCCCGGTGTGGTGATCTGGGCGTGGCTGTTGTCGTCGACGGCGATGTCGATCGCCAGATGGTCGCCGCCGGCGATGCCCGAGGGCGGATGCAGCAGCAGCGTCTGGCAGACCGCGTCGCCTTCCGGGTAGAGCGCCTTCTGCACGCGCAGCGGGCCGCGATGGCGGTTTTCGCGCAGCACGGAACGCGCACCCTGCCGTGTGAAGGCAAGGTGCAACTCGGCGTGCCAGGTGGCCGTGCTGTCCGCCTGGAAAACGGGAGGGCGCGAAGTCATGGGCGGATTATCCGGGAAGGGCTGGCGACGGGGAATACGCAGGACTACGCATAATCCGTATAAGTCGATCGCGCGGTGGCGGGGCGAACCGGTACACTGTCGGGTCAGGCAGCGAGTCGAGTTCCGAGCGGCGCCATTTTCAGCAAAGGTTTTCCATGTCCCCCATCCACGATCACGAACTGCTTCTCCTGCTGGCCGTCTCGCTCGCCGCCAAGCGCCGGCCGGCCGAACCGACCGCCATCGTCGCGGCGGTCGAGCTGATCCACGGCAGCCTGCCCAGCGCCGCCGAGTTCGCCACTGCCTTCGCTAGCCTCGACGGCGCCGGCCTGATCGCCGGCGGCGACGATGGTGTCCGTTTGGCCCCCGCCGCCGAAAAGCTGATCGAAGCGCTGCCGGCGCGCGGCGACAACGCCCAACGCCTGGCCGCGCTGCGCAACCTGCTCGCCGGCTACACCGCGACGACGCCGGAAATCCCCGTCGCCATTGACGCCTCACCCTGGCAGGCCGCCCTCCAGTCGCACCGCGCCGCCGCCGCCGGTCCCGCCGCCAACCTGCTGATGCCCAAGCCGAAAGCCGAAACCCAGTCGCGCCCCGGCCAACGGGCGCGCAAGCCGCTGCCGAAGTCGGGCAAGTCGCGCCAGCGCTGAATTCCGGGGGCGCCAGGAGCGGGCCGGGCGGGCTCGCTTCACCGCAACCCGGCCGGCAGGGATGACGCATCGCCGCCCTTTGCCGCATCACCGGCGCGACCTCCCGGATTTGCCCGGCGCGGAAATCTTCGCGGGAAGCCAGAACGCGCACTTTGCCAGCGCCAAGTCTGCCCATAAACTGGCGCTGTCATCCAACAGCGCCCGGGCCGTGCTTCCATGAATTCCCTATCCCAACGCAGCGCCGCCGAGATTTCCCGATTCCCGCGCACCCCATGTCTGGCCGGGAGCGATGGCGAAGCCAAGCGCGCCGAGTTGCTGCGCTATTTCCACGCCACCTTTGACCGCTACGAATCGCTGTTCGAGGTGCTGAGCTGCGACGTGGCGTACTACACAAAGCCGATCAGCCTGCGTCACCCGCTGATTTTCTACTTCGGCCACACCGCCACCTTCTTCATCAACAAGTTCCTGCTCGCCGGCCTGATCGACAAGCGCATCGACCCGCGCCTGGAATCCATGTTCGCCATCGGCGTCGATGAAATGAGCTGGGACGATCTCGACGACGCCCGCTACGACTGGCCGACGGTCGACGAGGTGCGCGCCTACCGCCGGCAGGCGCGGCAAGTCATCGATGGCGTCATCCGCCATACGCCCTTCGCGCTGCCCATCGGCTGGAACGATCCGTTCTGGGCGGTGCTGATGGGGATCGAGCACGAACGCATCCACCTCGAAACCTCTTCCGTGCTGATGCGCCAGCACGCCCTGCGCTATGTCAAGCCGCACCCGGCCTGGGCCCCCTGTCGCGACAGCGGCCCGGCGCCAGTCAATGCGCTGGTCGATATTCCCGGCGGCCGGGTCGTGCTCGGTCGCGCCCTGAGCGATCCGTTCTACGGCTGGGACAACGAATACGGCCAGCATCGGGCGGAAGTTGCGGCCTTCCAGGCGTCCCGCCATCTGGTCAGCAATGGCGAGTTCCGCGAGTTCGTCGCTGCCGGCGCCTATGCCGACGACCGTTACTGGGACGACGAGGGCGCTGCCTGGAAACGCTTTGCCCAGGCGACCCATCCCACTTTCTGGGTGGCCGACGCCAGCGTGCCGGGCGGCTGGAAGCTGCGCCTGCTCGCCGAGGAAGTGCCCATGCCCTGGGACTGGCCGGTGGAAACCAACTGCCTGGAAGCGCGCGCCTTCTGCCGCTGGAAATCCGAACAGAGCGGCCAGCCGCTGCGTCTGCCGAGCGAGGACGAATGGCATCGCATCCACGACCATGTGCAGCTCTCCGACGTGCCGCCCGACGCGCCGGCCGCCGCCAACCTGCATCTTGACCACTGGGCTTCGAGTTGCCCGGTGAACCGCTTCGCCCACGGCGAGTTGTTCGATGTCGTCGGCAATGTCTGGCAATGGTGCGAAACGCCGACCTATCCCTTCGACGGCTTCGCGGTCCATCCGATCTACGACGACTTCACCAGCCCGACCTTCGACGAGCGCCACAACATCATCAAGGGCGGCAGCTGGATCGCCACCGGCAACGAATCCCGCGCTGCCTCGCGCTACGCCTTCCGGCGCCACTTCTTCCAGCATGCCGGCTTCCGCTACGTGGCGACTGAAATGCCGGTGACCAATCCGGTCTCCGCTTACGAAACCGACGCCATGGTCTCGCAGTACGCCGAATTCCATTACGGCGACCCGGCCTTCGGCGTGCCCAACTTCCCCCGGGCAATGGCCGAACTCGCCATCGCCGCGCATCGCCGCCACGGCAACGGCGCGCCGGTGCGCGCCCTCGACCTCGGCTGCGCCACCGGCCGCGCCAGCTTCGAACTGGCGCGGGTGTTCGAGCAGGTTGTCGGCATCGACTTCTCGGCGCGCTTCATCCAGGTCGCCATCCGTCTGCAGGAAACCGGCACCGTCCGCTACACCCTGCCCGACGAAGGCGAACTGGTCAGCTACCACGAGCGCCGCCTGGACCGCCTGGGCCTCGCCGAAACGGCCGGCCGGGTAGCGTTCTGGCAGGGCGATGCGTGTAACCTGAAAGACATCTTCGGCGGCTTCGACCTCATCCTCGCCGCCAACCTGATCGACCGCCTGTACGCCCCGCGCCGCTTCCTCGACAGCGTCGCCGCCCGCCTCAACCCTGGCGGCCTGCTGGTGCTGGCCTCGCCCTATACCTGGCTGGAGGAATACACCAAGCGCGACGAATGGATCGGCGGCTACAAGAAGGACGGCGAGTCCTACACCACGCTCGACGGTCTGAAGGACATCCTCGGCGCCAGCTTCACCCTCGTCGAAGGACCGCAAGCCGTCCCCTTCGTCATCCGCGAAACCCGCCGCAAGCACCAGCACACCCTGAGCGAGGTGACGGTGTGGAAGCGCAGGTCATGAGCAGCGGGGCGTCGCATTTAGCCTGACGGGGCGAGAGAATAGGCGTGCTCTTAAGATTGGTCTTTCTAGCAACCTGTCAGACGTAAGCGCCCCCGCGAACTCTGCTTGATTTCTGATTCAGGCGGTAGCCTAAACTGCCGGCGATGCGGCAGCAACTCGCCGATCCGGCTGTTGGGTTGAGTCGGCAGGCGCGACAGAATGTCCTTCAGGTAGAGGAAAGGATCGTGGCCGTTGAGCTTGGCTGACTGGATCAGACTCACGATGGCGGCAGCCCACCTGCCGGCGAGCGTGCTGCCGGCGAAGGTCTGTTCTTTCGGTCCGTGGCAATCGCCGGATGCGGTTCTCGATCCAGTTGTTGTCGATCGACGCCTGATAGGGCTTCTGGATTTAGACCAGCGCCTGTAGGAGGCAATGATCAGACAACAACGAAGTCGGACCCCGTCAATGTCGGTTCGCCGATCAGGGTTGCAAATTGAACGGCCGCGCCTGTACCGTTACCGTCTGCATCGTAGTAAAGGTTGCCATTTGTCGTGTTGTAGAGAATGTAATCGTTGGCATCGACGGCCACTCCATTGCCGGCAACAAAATTGGCATCGGACAAGCTGCCGGTTGCAGTCAGTTTGGTGAAAATCTTGTTCTCCAACTGGATGACATCCTCGATGTGTGAAAAATCGTTGATGGTGTCTACGTTGGTGCTGCCATTCAGGGCGGTATCAAACCGGAAGGTATCATTGCCGGCGCCGCCAATCAGGGTATCGATGCCGGCGCCACCATTGAGGGTGTCGTTGCCGGTTCCGCCGTAAATTGTGTCATTGCCGGCTAGGCCGGCAATAACGTTGTCCGCATTGTTGCCGGTGAGGACGTTGGCGGCGGCATTGCCGGTCAGGTTGAGCTTGCTGGTGCTGGTGGCACTGGCGTCGAGATTCTCCAGGGTGGCCGCGAGCGTCAGAGTGACGGCGGCGGCATTACTTGAAGAACCGCGCAATTGCAGGGTGTCGCTGGTGTCGGTTTTGGAGGTTTCAGTGACCTTGTCCTGAAGGGCCCCTGTTGTCGTCAGGTCTACGATGTAGGTGTCGTTGCCGGCGCCACCGATCAGGGTGTCGACCCCGCCCGCCCCATCAAGGATGTTGGCGCCGGAATTGCCCGTGATCGTGTTGGCCAGGGCGTTGCCGGCCCCGTTGATGTCCGCTGTGCCGGTCAGGGTCAGCTTCTCGATGTACAGTAATTGATTGCCGTTGCTCGCATCAGAGAGGTTGTAGGTGATGCTCGACTGAACCGTGTCGATTTCGCTGGTGAGGCTGCTGATTTCCTGTACGACGTCACCGGCATTGTCGACGATATAGGTGTCCTTGCCGGCGCCGCCGATCAAGAGGTCAGCGCCGGCGCGACCATCGAGAATGTTGGCGCCGGTGTTGCCGGTGATCGTATTGGCATCAGCGTTGCCCGTGCCGTTGATGGCGGCGCTGCCCGAGAGAGTCAGGTTTTCGAGTCCGGCGGCCAGGGTGTAGGTGCCGCTCGTCAGCTTGGCGATGACAGTGTCGATGCCCGAGGTATCGGAAATCACATCGCCGGTGACATCGACGATATAGGTATCGTTGCCGGCGCCACCAATCAGGGTGTCGATGCCGGCGCCACCATCGAGGGTGTCGTCGCCATCACCACCGCTCAGGATGTTGGCGGCCGCGTTGCCGGTAAGAGCGTTGTTCAGCGCATTGCCGGTGAGGTTGAAGGCGACGGTGTTGGTCAGCGTGGCATTCTCGAGGTTGTCGCCCAGGGTGTAGGTGCCATTGGCGGTGGCAATCGCTACCTTGACGAGATCGGTGCCTTCGCCACTAACTTCCGTGATGCTGTCGGCGGAGCTATCGACGACATAGATGTCGTCACCAGTGCCGCCGGTGAGGTTATCGTTGCCGATGCCGCCGTCGAGGGTGTCGTTGCCGGCCCCGCCGTCAATCTTGTCATCGCCGGCATTGCCCTTGAGCAAATCGTTTCCAGTGTAACCGTTCAGTGTGTCGTTATATGCGGAACCGTTGAATGTGTCATCGCCCTGGAATAGGTAGGAAATCAGCCCGCTGGCATTTCCATTGGTTACATAGTTGGCAACCGTGACTGCGCTATAACTACCGCCCGTAATGGCATAAATTTTTTTACCAAACTCATAGTAGTTCGTTGAGGTCACCGTGCCGCCGATGACCTGATTGTAGGCATACGTAAACCCCGATCCGTAATAATTTTGGACCAGATCACCGCTGCTGACCTGAATATGGCTGGATGTTGCAACGGTTACATGCCCATACCAAACTTGAGAGCTGCTCATGACGCTGGGGTTGTAGGCGGTTGCAATGGCCATGGCTATCTTTCCTATTTGGATAAAATTGTCGAGCGTAGGTGATCGCGATATGATCCTTGAAAACCGGCAAAAAGGAAATTAAGCCAAAAGTAATAGAGAGGTGGCTACGCGAATCAGGCGAAGTTGCTACCTCCGGGGAGCGTGAGGCATTTGATGAATCACCCTTCCGAGCAGGAAATCTAGCTCTATGGCCTGCCGGCGGACATCGTCACGCCCAAGTACCTGAAAACTTTGGTTTGGCCGTGTTATGCGGGATAGGCGCAGGGATAGACCTCAAGCTTGCCGAGCACCATAGCGTTGCCGAATGCATTCAGTATTTCGTCGCTGATCTGCTGTCGATCGGAACAGATGATGGCGTCGCGGTATGGAACGCGAAAGCAAATAACGGCCAGAAAGCCGTTTCTTAAGCGGTATCCCCACCAATCTTCCTTACCGCCATAAGTCGCAAAAGAGTTGGACTCTGTGAAATGCGCCATCCCCAATGCCTGATGCAGTGCTGCGCGCTCAACATCATGAACGCAAGCGAGTTGCCACAGTTGGGATTGAACGGGGGCCGAAAGCGAAATCATGATGCCATCTGGGGCTCAATGCCACAGGATGCAATCCAGTGCTGTTTTCCTCTGCCCCGCAGGACCGTCATGTCAATGAGTCAAATGTCATGGTGTGCGCTGTTTTTTTGGGTTGCGGCCGCCTTGACCTTCTTGCAGCGGCCCAGACGAGCGAATACTGCGAGGGCCAAGACGCCCAGCACGCCGCCCAAGACGAAATTTCCGAACGCCGTTACGAGCGTCGCTCCGGCGAGCAAGCCGAAACCAACTGCAGCATCAAGGAGGTTCAAGCCTCCTTCCACGAATTTGCCTGTGCGGAATTCTGAGAAAAACCAAGTCATGATCGACTTTTCTTGGATGCAGTCGTGATGGCTGCCGCGAAACTCAAAACTTCCATTGAACAACCCAGCCTGCCTCTGCAAAAAACTGTTCAAGCCCGGAGCTGTCATTCACCCAGCTATCAAAGGCGCCGCCTGGGTTGGGGCCATTGGAACCTGCCCATGATTCAAGAATGAAGAATCCGCCAGCTTGGTCGGTTTCCTCTTGCACGACGACGACATGCGAATGGTGCTCGCTGTTTGTTATTTGGCCTTCGATTCCGATGGGAATTGCCATTGCTGTTTTCCGAAGCAGTAGAAACCCTGCCCGGATCGTGCCGTGAACACAATGGAATATCAAGGCTCCTGTCCGTCAACGAAGCAAGCCGCCCATCGGGCGGCTTACTTCCACTCAGCCTTCTTCCCGCGCGATCAGAAGTGGTATTCGGCGCGCACCATCGGCGTCTTGGCGAAGGCGCCGTCGCCGGCCGGGCCCTTGTGGTCGTTGCCGAACTTGTTGCGCCAGTACTGGTATTCGAGGCCGACCCGGAAGGTCTTGGCCTTGGCGCCGACCAGGCTGCTGGCGTCGTACATGATCATCGCGTCGATGTTGGTTTCCGGCTTGGTCGGGCCGCCGAATTCGTTCTTGCCCTTGGAGGCGATGTAGTTCAGGTAACCCTCGAAGGAGAGCGGCAGCGAGCCGAGCGGAATGCCCCAGGCGGCGTTGAGCATGGGGTGGGCGTCGTAGTGGTAGCGCTGCGGATGGGTGCGCGGCGCGTTGCTTTCCCACAGTTGCAGGACGCTGACGTTGAGGAAGCCGGGGACGTCGAACATCACCGTCGGGCCGGCGACCAGCATGCGCTTGCGCGACTGGTAGCTGTCGCCCGACTTGTTGTTGTAGTCGAAGCCGGCGGTGAAACCGACGCCGCGCAGCGGGCCCCATTTGAACATTTCCGGCTTGCCGGCGATCTTGCCGAAGTCGAGGGTGTGGCGATAGACGACGTAGGCTTCGTGGGCGCCGCTGCTGCCGTTGAGCGAATCCTTGTCGTCGGAGAGCAGCATGTCGACGTTGAGGAAGTTGGTGCCGTACTTGTAGCCGCTGACGTGGCCGAAGTTGAAGATATTCTTCTTGATGTCGTTCTTGTTGAACGGCTCGCCGAACTGGGTGCCGTAGCGCCAGCCGATGTAGGTGTCGCTCCAGTCGGCGGCGCTGGCGCCGGTGATGCCGACGGCGAGTAGGACGCTGGCGGCGACGATGGACTTCTTGGCAAACATGATTGAACCTCCGGTTTTTGAGTTTGGTTGATCTCGGGCGGATGCTGCGCTGCAGCAGCCTGGCGATGGGCAAAATCTATCAGGAAGCCTCGCGCATATCCGGCATACCCGGTATCGCTCAAACCATATAGTCGGTTTCTTATATCCTGTTGAATATAATGGGATTGTCTCGCAGGAAATATTCATTTTTCATGCACAGCGCGGGGGCGTTTCCGGCCTCTTGGCACCAAATTGAGGCGCGTTTTTGCGCCAAATCCGGGAAAAACCGCCCGCCGCGCACTCCGGCACCGGGCCGAAAAATCCGGCTTTGCAAAAAATTCTTTTAAAACAGTGTGTTGCTGCTTGGCACGGCGATTGCCTAAGGACGGTCATTACAAACCGTTCAGGAGAACCCTTCATGTCCGTCCCGTTCAATGCCTGCCGTCGCCTTCTGCTTGCCGCCGGCCTCGCCTGCCTGACCGCACCGGCGCTCGCTCAGGCACCGCTGAAACTCAAGTTCACGCTCGACTGGCGTTTCGAAGGGCCGTCGGCGCCTTTCCTGATGGCCAAGGCCAAGGGTTACTTCGCGGCAGAAGGGCTCGATGTCGAGATCGATTCCGGCGCCGGTTCGGCCGGTGCCGTCACCCGGGTTGCCACCGGCGCCTACGAGATGGGCTTTGCCGACTTCAACGCGCTGGTCGAGCATGACGCGAAGACGCCGGGCTCCAGGATCCAGGCCGTCTATATGGTGTACAACGCGACGCCCGCCGCCGTCTTCGTGTTGAAGAAGTCGGGCATCACGAAGCCCGCCGACCTGGTCGGCAAGACTCTGGCGGCGCCGGTCTTCGATGCCGGGCGCAAGGCCTGGCCGGCTTTTGCCAAGTCGAACAAGCTGGCGGTCGATGCCGTCAAGTGGCAGACCGTCGAACCGGCGCTGCGCGAGACCCTGCTGGCGCGCGGCGACGTCGATGGCATCACCGGCTTCTACTTCACCAGCCTGCTCAACCTCGAAGCGCGCGGCGTCAAGCCGGCCGACATCGTCGCCCTGAAGTACCCGGATCACGGCGTTTCGCTGTACGGCAACGCGATCATCGCCAGCCCGAAGATGATCGCCGAGCAGCCCAAGGCAGTGGCCGGTCTGCTGCGCGCCTTCAACAAGGCGCTCAAGGAAACCATCGCCAACCCGGACGCCGCCATCGCCTACGTCAAGGAACGCGACCCGCTGATCAACGTCGCGCTGGAAACCCGCCGTCTCAAGCTGGCGCTCGAATCGAGCGTGGTCACGCCGGAAGTCAAGGCGAACGGCCTCGGTGCCGTCACCACCGATCGCCTGCAGCGCTCGCTGGCCGAAACCGTCGAGGCCTACGGTCTGCCGACGACGCCGAAGGCCGCCGACCTGTTCAACGCCGCCTTTCTGCCGGCGGCCGCCGAGCGCGCGCTCAAGTAAGGCGCCCCGGGCCGGCGGCAGCCGCCGCCGGCCGACGCTGTCACCAATAGGGAATCCGCATGTCTTTCGTCAAGTTCGAGAGCGTCAGCCTGGCCTATGCGCCGGGCGGCGCCAACGCCATCGAGGAGGTCAGCCTGGACATCCGCGAGGGCGAATTCGTCGCCGTCGTCGGTCCGTCCGGCTGCGGCAAATCCACGCTGATGAAGCTGGTCTCCGGCCTCAAGCCGCCGAGCAACGGTTACGTCTTCGTCGATGGCCGCGAGGTCGGCGGGCCGCTGAAGATCGTCGGCATGGCCTTCCAGGCCGCCAACCTGCTGCCCTGGCGCAATACGCTGGACAACGTGATGCTGCCGCTGGAGATCGTCGAGCCCTTTCGCAGCAACCTGAAGAAGGAAAAGGCGCAATACACGGCGGACGCCGAGGCGCTGCTCGCCCGCGTCGGGCTGGCCGGTTACGGCAGCAAGTTTCCCTGGGAACTGTCCGGCGGCATGCAGCAGCGGGCGTCGATCTGCCGCGCGCTGATCCACCAGCCGCGCCTGCTGATGCTCGACGAGCCCTTCGGCGCACTCGACGCTTTCACCCGCGAAGAACTCTGGTGCATGCTGCGCGACCTCTGGCAGGAGAAGCCGTTCACCGTCATCCTGGTCACCCACGACCTGCGCGAGGCGGTCTTCCTGGCCGATACCGTCTATGTGATGAGCAAGCGCCCGGGCCGCATCCTGGTGCGCAAGGAAATCGACCTGCCGCGCCCGCGCCCGCTCGACGTCACCTACACCGACAGCTTTGCCGCCTACGTGCACGAACTGCGCGACCACATCGGCCGCATCCGCGAATCCTGAGGAATCCCCATGGCCATCAAAACCTCCACCGCCATCAAGGCTGCGCCCTGGCTGCTCACCGTTGCCATCTTCCTGGTCTGGGAAGTCGTCTGCAGCGGCCTGAAGATTCCCGACTACCTGATGCCGGCGCCGAGCGCGATCTGGGCTTCCGGCCTCGAATACGGCGGGCCGATCATGATGCACGCGCTGCAGACGCTATGGACGACGCTCGCCGGCTTCGCCCTTGCCGTCGTCGTCGGCATGCTGCTTGGTCTCGCGGTCGGCGCCTCGCCGCTGGTGTACAAGGCCTGCTATCCGCTGCTGGTCGGTTTCAACAGCATTCCCAAGGTCGCCTTCGTGCCGGTGCTGGTCGTCTGGTTCGGCATCGGCACCATCCCGGCCATCCTCACCGCTTTCCTGATTTCCTTCTTCCCGGTCGTGGTCAACGTCGCCACCGGGCTGGCGACGCTGGAGCCAGAACTGGAAGACGTGCTGCGTTCGCTCGGCGCCCGCCGCTGGCAGATCCTGGTCAAGGTCGGTATCCCGCGTTCCTTGCCCTTCTTCTTCGCTTCGCTCAAGGTGGCGATCACGCTCGCCTTCGTCGGCTCGGTGATTTCGGAAACGGTCGCCTCCAACCTCGGCATCGGCTACCTGATGATGTCGGCCAGCTCGTCGATGAACATGCCGCTCGTCTTTGCCGGGCTGATCGTCATCGGCGTCATGGGCGTCGTCATGTACGAACTCTTCGCGCTGGCGGAGCGGCGCCTGACCGGCTGGGCGCACCGCAACCCGAACGCGCCGGGCTGAACTTGCGCAACTGTCGTGACAACGGCGCCTGCGGGCGCCGTTTTTCATGTGCGCCCGGCACGGGCGCACTCCTGCGGGTGTAAGTCCCGCCGTAAGTTGATCACGACGAACGAAGTGAAGCGCAACTGCGTGAGGGCGACCGAGCGTGGGGAGGAAGCGTGGAGCATAAACTGCGAGCCGATGAACAAGAACCGGATAGAAGGCGCTGCTGAGCAGGGCGAGCGGGCATGTGACCGCGAAGCTCTTGTGATCAAGGCGAAGTGGCGTAAATCCGGCGGTTGTGCAGTGAAGGAGTGCGTTCTTACCCGGGGATATCTCGCCTTGGGCCTGAAAGGGCGACGCCGGGAGGCGGAGCGAGAAGTCAGCAGCGGCCATAGTAGCTGCCGGTATGGGGCGAAGGGCCAAACGAGAAGGAGTGCCTTACGCCATGTCGATGCGTGAAGCCAAGCGTCAGATGCCCGCGTCAGCGGGGCGGGTGCCGGAAGTGAGCGGTGAAGCTGCTCGCGCACGCACCAGCGACGAAGCTTTATGCCCGCGACCTGAAACGGAGAGTACAGGGTCAGCGCTGTTGGTAGCGGCGCTGACGAGGGAGAACCTGCAACGAGCGTGGAAGCGGGTGAAGGGCAACAAAGGTGCGGCAGGTGTGGATGGTCGGGACATTCCCGAGGCAGCCCGCTACCTGCAGAGCGCCTGGCCGGAAATTCGCCGACAGTTGTTGCAGGGGACGTACCGGCCCAGTCCGGTACGAAGGGTGACGATTCCGAAGCCGGATGGTGGTGAGCGCGAGCTTGGCATCCCGACGGTAACGGATCGGCTGATCCAGCAAGCGCTGCTGCAAGTATTGCAGCCGATTCTGGACCCGACGTTCAGCGAATACAGCTTTGGTTTCCGGCCGGGGCGAAGCGCACAAGAAGCGGTAGTTCGTGCGCAAGCCTACGTTCAATCGGGACGCCGGATCGTGGTGGATGTTGATCTGGAGAGATTCTTTGATCGGGTCAATCACGACATTCTGATGGGTCGCCTACAGAAACGTATGGGAGATGCCGGCGTACTTCGGCTGATTCGGGCGTATCTGAACAGCGGGATCATGCAGGATGGCATTGTTCAGTTGCGGCATCAGGGAACGCCGCAAGGCGGACCCCTATCGCCGCTGCTGGCGAATGTATTGCTGGATGAAGTGGATCGGGAACTGGAACGCCGAGGTCATTGTTTCGTGCGCTACGCCGATGATGCGAATGTGTATGTTCGTAGCCGGAAGGCGGGTGAGCGGGTGATGGCTTTGCTGCGGACGATGTACGCCAAGCTGCGCCTGACGGTCAATGAGGCCAAAAGTGCGGTGGCGAGTGCGTTTGGCCGCAAGTTTCTTGGGTTTGAGTTCTGGGTTGCCCCGAAAGGGGAGATCAAGTGTGGTGTGTCGGCGAAGCCGATGGCGACCTACAAGCAGCGGATCAGGCAACTGACCCGGCGCTCGGGTGGTCGCAGTATGGTGGAAGTCGTCGAAAGGCTGCGGCCCTATGTTCTGGGTTGGAAAACCTACTTCCGGTTATCGCAAACACCGAAAGTCTGGCGAACGCTGGACGAATGGATGCGGCACCGGTTGCGAGCGATTCAGCTCAAACACTGGAACCGCGCTCCGACAATGTATCGGGAATTGAAAGCGCTGGGTGCCTCGGAAACGGTGGCACGACGAGTGACTGGAAATTCACGCAGATGGTGGCGGAACTCTGCCAAGCAACTGAACATGATACTGACCATTGCCTACTTTGATGGACTCAGGGTTCCACGACTCTCATAACCTCAACTTCTCGAACCGCCCGGTGCGGACCCGCATGCCGGGTGGTGTGGGAGGGGCCGGTCAGGTAATCTGGCCGCCCCTATCCCGATGGCCGGGCGGTGAACTCGCCGAAAATCGCCGGCGCGTTGGCGCGCACGATCTCGACGAAGCGGCGCAGGCGCGCCGGGTAGAAGCGGGCGTAGGGATAGACCAGGCTGATCGGCAGCGGCTGCGCCTGCCACTCGGGCGCCAGATGGACCAGGTCGCCGCGCGCGATATCGTCGGCGAGTATCCAGGCCGAGGCGATACCGGCACCGATGCCGCGCAGCATGGCGCTGCGCAGGGCGTACAGGTTGTCGGTGCTGAAGCGCGGGGTGATCGGGAAGCGCCGCTTCTTGCCGCTGCTGACATGGTTCAGCGCCACCTCGTTGCGGTAATAGGTGCGCAGCGCCAGCCAGGGCAGATCGGCCAGTTCGCCGGCGTCGACCGGCAGCGGCCGCCCGGCGAGCAAGGCCGGTGCGGCGGCGGCGATGCGATGCACCTCGCCGAGGCGGATCGCCACCAGGCCCGGATCGCCGATCTCGCCGACCTGGATCGCGCAGTCGATGCCGGCGGCGATGTAGTCCTGGATGCTGCGGTCGTCGTGCAGCAGCCATTCGACGGTCATCCCCGGATAGCGCCCGAGGTACTCGGTCAGCGATGCGATCAGCCGGTCCTGCCCGAAGGCGTGCGGGACGATGACGCGCAGCGTGCCTTCCGGCGCGTCGTCGGCGCCGCGCAGCTCGGACTCGAACGAGGCCCAGCTGGCGAGCAGCTCGCGGGCGCGCTCGTAGCAGCGCTCGCCGTCCTGGGTCAGGCCCATGTGGTGCGTCGTGCGTTGCAGCAGGCGCACGCCGAGCGAGCGTTCCAGCGTCTGCAGGCGGCGGCTGACCGTCGGTTGCGTGGTGCCCATCTGCTCGGCGGCGGCCGACAGGCTGCCGGCTTCGACGATGCGGACGAAGGTCTGCATCAGTTCGATGCGGTCGCCGCTGGCGAGCGGCGCTGGCTGGACTGGTTTTGTCATGCGATAAATGTATAACAAATCTGCATTTCAATGCACTACACAATCTATTTGTGAATGATCAACATGTCGTCTCGTCATCCCTGAAACCGAGTCCATCATGTCCGCTTCCCCGAACTCTTCCGCCGCCGGCCTGACGCCGCTGCTGATTCTGCTGCTGGCGATGAGTGCCGGCCTGTCGGTCGCCTCCTTGTACTACAGCCAGCCCATGCTCGGCGTGCTGGGCGCCGACATCGGCGCTTCCAGCCGCAGCATCGGCCTGGTGCCGACGCTGACCCAGCTCGGCTACGCCCTCGGCATCCTGCTACTGGCGCCGCTCGGCGACCGCTACGACCGGCGGAGCATCATCCTGGTCAAGAGCGGCGTGCTCCTGCTGGCGCTGCTGGCGGCCGGGCTGGCGCCGTCGATCCACTTGCTGCTGCTGGCCAGCCTGATCGTCGGCCTCGCTGCCACGCTGGCGCAGGACATCGTGCCGGCCGCCGCCGCGCTGGCTTCCGCCGAACAGCGCGGCCGTGTCGTCGGCACCGTGATGACCGGGCTGCTGCTCGGCATCCTGCTGTCGCGCGTGGTCAGCGGCGTGGTCGCCGAACTGTTCGGCTGGCGCAGCATGTTCGTGATCGCCGCGCTGAGCATCCTGGCCGTCGCCTACACCGCCTGGCGCCACATGCAGGCGGCGCGGCCGGCGACCAATCTGGGCTACGGCGCCTTGCTCGCGTCGCTGCTCGGCCTGTGGCGCGCCCATCCGCCGCTGCGCCGCGCGGCGCTGGCGCAGGGGCTGCTGGCGCTCAGCTTCAGTGCCTTCTGGTCGACGCTGGCGGTCATGCTGCACGGCGAGCCCTTCCATCTCGGCAGCGCCGCCGCCGGTGCTTTCGGCCTGGCCGGCGCGGCCGGCGCGCTGGTCGCGCCGCTTGCCGGGCACCTGGCGGATCGGCGCGGCCCCGGGCTGGTGACGCGCCTGGGGGCGGTGCTGACGGCGCTCGCCTTTGCCGGCCTGACCGCCGCCTGGCTGTGGGCGCCGAGCGGGGCCCAGCTGACGCTGCTGGCCATCGGCACGGTGCTCTTCGACCTCGGCGTGCAGGCGACGCTGATCGCCCATCAGACACAGGTTTACCAGATCGATCCGGGCGCCCGCAGCCGCTTGAACGCGGTGCTCTTCGTCGGGATGTTTTCCGGCATGGCGAGCGGCGCGGTCCTCGGCAGCCTGTTGCTGGCCAGTTGGGGCTGGGCGGCGGTGATGGGGATGGCGACGCTGAGCGCCGCTGGCGCGCTGTGGGTGCGTCTGCGCGCGGCATGAAACGGTTTTTCGGGGCGCCGGCAGCGTGCGAAGTCTCCCTTCTCGCTATAGCGGTTGGCTGGCCGGTGCATGCTGCCTGTCGTAGGCGTCGATTCGTCGTGGTCGCCGGGATGGCGCGAACTTCTGGCGTCTATGGATTGGCGGTCAATTCTCATGTCATTGATTTCTGGAGGGGCGGAGATTCTGTCGATGCCGGGAAGAAATCGTGATAATTTTTTTTGTGCCGCACGGCCATGATGATGGGATCGTCGCCGTCGGCATCAAGGTGGTTTCATTCATTCCTGTCCGTGCCGTCCCGGCTGGTGCCCAGTGTCGACGCTCGTCTGGCGAGCGATGCACGGCGCGAGCGGGCGGCAGTTGAACGCTGGGAATTCATCATGTGGGTGTATTCTTATGGAATCATCCACTTGGTCTGGATACAGGGGGGGACCCCGATGGCTTTCCAAAACCCGACGCTGCGCCTGTCGATCCTGGCTGCGGTCATGTGGACCGTCGTGCTCGCGCTTTCGCTCGTCTGGAATCTGCACCAAGTCAGCCATCAGACGATGTCGATGGCCTATGCCGAGGCGCGCGCCAACCTCAACAAGGACATTACCTTTCGTCGCTGGGGAACGCATCACGGCGGTGTCTATGTGCCGATCACCGAAACCCAGAAATCGGTCCCCTGGCTGTCGCATGTGCCGGGGCGCGATGTGACGACGACCGACGGTCGCCAGTTGACCCTGCTCAATCCGGCGTCGATGCTGCGCCAGATGATGGACATGTATGCCGAGTCCTACGGCATCCGGGGGCGGATCACCGGCCTCAAGTACCTCAATCCCGGCAACGCGCCGGACGACTGGGAGCGCCGGCAGCTCGAAGCCTTCACCCGCGGCGAGCGGAACGAGGTCTGGGAAGCCACCGAGATCGGCGGCCAGCCCTATCTGCGCTACCTGCGCGCCATGTACATGGAAGATGGCTGCGAGAAATGCCACGCCATCCTGGGTTACAAGAAGGGCGACATGCGCGGTGCGACCGGCCTCAACCTGCCGCTGGCGCCCTATCTGGAGCGGGTCGGCGAGTCGCGCTGGCAACTCGGCCTCAGTCACGCCCTGTTCTGGCTGCTCGGCCTCGCCGGCATTGCCTTCGGCGCCCGGATGTCGGCGCGCTGGGAGCAGGAACGGGCAGCCGTCCAGCGCGAGCTGGTGCAGCACCGCGACCGCCTGGAAGAGCAGGTCCGCGAGCGGACGGCTGCACTGTTCGTGGCCAAGGAAGCGGCCGAGTCGGCGAGCCGGGCGAAGAGCGCCTTCCTCGCCAACATGAGCCACGAGTTGCGCACGCCAATGAACGGCATCATGGGCATGCTTGAACTCTCGCTGAAGCGCAGCAGCGATCCCAAGGTCCGCGAACAACTGCAGAAAGCCAGGCTATCGTCGAAGATGCTGCTTGCCGTGATCAACGACATCCTCGACCTGTCGAAGATCGAGGCCGAGCGCCTGGTGCTGGAGAGCATCGAGTTCAGGCTCGGCGAAGTCCTTGAGAACGTCACCAGCCTGATGGCCGAGCGGGTCGCCGAAAAGGGTCTGCAGTTGCGCGTCGATATGGCCGACGGGCTCGCCGGCCAGGCCTTTCGGGGCGATCCCTTGCGCCTGGGCCAGGTGCTGCTCAACCTGACCAGCAACGCCGTCAAATTCACCAACAGCGGCAGCGTCACCATTCACGTTCATCCGCTTGCCGATGATGCCGAGCGGATGCAGTTGCGCTTCGCGGTCGAGGATACCGGCATCGGCATTGCTCCGGCCGAGCAGCAACGCCTGTTCGAAGCCTTCGAGCAGGCCGACAGCTCAATGACCCGCAAGTACGGCGGCTCCGGCCTCGGGCTGGCGATCTGCAAGCAACTGGTACGCCTGATGGGCGGCGAGGTCGAAATCGAGAGCGAGCTGGGTCAGGGCAGTACCTTCCGTTTTTCGGTCTGGCTGGCAAAGTCCGCCGCGCACACAGCGCCGAACGGCCTGGCGGCCGGTACGGCGGAAGAGGCCGCGCTCTGGCGGGATTTCGCCGGCGTGCGGGTGCTGCTGGCGGAGGATGAACCGATCAACCAGGAAGTGTCGCGCTGCCTGCTCGAGGACGCCGGCTTCGTCGTCGATCTTGCCGCCGATGGGCGGATCGCCGTCGAACTGGCCGATCGTCGTCCCTACGGACTGATCCTGATGGACATGCAGATGCCCAACATGAACGGCCTCGACGCCTCCCGGGCCATCCGCAAGGGCGAGATGAACCGGCATACGCCGATCGTCGCGATGACCGCCAACGCCTTCGACGAAGACCGCAAGACCTGCCTCGACGCCGGCATGGACGACCACGTCAGCAAACCGGTCGACCCCGAGCGCCTGTTCCTCACCCTGGCCCACTGGCTGACGCGCAGTTGCCGGGAGTAGGGGGCGCAGGCGGGTGGCCTCAAGCTTGCCACTGATCTTGGCCTTGTCTACATCGAATTGGTTTGAATTTTAATGGATGCATTTAAGTCTCTTGGTGTGTATTATTTTATTATTGGATTTAATTTAATCTATTAATGGAAAATACAAAGACTGTCGATGAATGGGCTTTTGAATTGGGCGAGCAGATGCGCGCCTTGCGCCTGCGTGCCGATCTCGATCAGATTTCTTTGGCTGAACGCGCCGGCGTTAGCCTGACAGCCGTCAAGAACATCGAGTCCGGTAAAGGGGCGACGCTCAAGACCTTGATCAGGATGCTGCGGGCGCTGGGTCGGGCCGAATGGCTCTCCAGTCTGGCGCCACCGGTCAGCATCAGCCCGCTACAGATGCTCAAGGCCCGGCCGGTGCGTCAGCGTGCCTCGCGCAAGCGCCCGCCAGGAAAGCCGGACAATGCATAAACCCGTCTCCGCCGTCGAAATTCGCCTGTGGGGTCGGCGGGTCGGTGCCGTGGCGCTTGATCCCCGCCTCGGCTATTACGCCTTCGAATACGACCCGGCCTTCGTCAGGCAGGGCATCGAAGTGGCACCGCTTACCCTGCCGCTGGCGCAAGCCGGCAATCCCTTCATATTTACCGATCTGCCGATCGCCACTTTCAAGCGTTTGCCGGCACTGCTCGCCGATGCGCTGCCGGACGATTTCGGCAACGCCCTGATCGATGCCTGGATGGCCAACAAAGGCATCGCCAGGGACGCCATCACCCCCCTCGACCGACTGGCCTATATGGGCAAGCGCGGCATGGGCGCGCTCGAGTTTCGGCCGGCGCGCGGCCCCAGCGTCGCCAGCCATACGGCGATCAAGCTCAAGCGCCTGGTCGATAGCGCCCGTCTGGCGGTGCATGGGCAACTCGACAGCGATTCCCACGCGCAGGCGGCGCTGGCGCAGATCACCCAGGTCGGCACCAGTGCCGGGGGCGCGCGGGCCAAGGCGGCCATCGTCTGGAACCCGAAAACGGACGAAATCCGTGCCGGCCAGTTCGACGCCGACCCCGGTTTCGAGCACTGGTTGCTCAAATTCGATGGCATGGGCACCGACCACGAGCTTGCTAGCCTACCAAGGGAGGCCCCCCGGCTCTGCCGGGGAGGCAGTAGACGTTTGACGTATTCGGGAGTCCATCGGAGG
>OFJB01000068.1_pt1 | contig 70418 bp, 58 predicted proteins | sample 1775081 | NCBI WGS metagenome assembly OFJB01 (sample SAMN08195771, study PRJEB24354) | sludge metagenome | isolation source: initial sludge from phenol fed wastewater aerobic bioreactor | place: India: Nagpur | collected 2016-06-05 | reverse complement strand
GGGGGGGGCGGGGTAGTGCGGGCGGTTTGCTTGGCCGCGCTCGGGGCGGCGGCAGCGGGGGCGATGGGGGTGGACGGGGGTTTGACGCCAATGGCGGCGGGAGCGCCTTCGCTCTTAGGCGCAGGCATGGGCGCAAGAGGTTTGGCGGGAGCCGATGCCACAGGAGGCGCCGGGGGGGCGGGCGGTTTCTGGACAACCGCTTGAGCGGTCACTGCCGGGGCGGGTGCGGCGCGTTTGGGTGCGGGGGGGGGGGGAACGGGGGGGCCGGTCGCGGCGGGAGCGCGGGGCGGGATGGGGGTGGCCGTGGGCGCTACGGGCGTTGCTTTGACGACGGCAACGGGAGCCGCTGGCGGGGTCGGAGGCAAAGGAGCCGAAGAGACAGCCTTGGGCAAAGCGGGGGGCGCGGGTGAAGCCGGAGCTTTGACCTGCGGAAGCGCGGCGGAAGCGGGCTTGGCCACCGGGGGCTTGGGCGCGGCGGCGGCTGGAGCCGCAGGCATGCCGGGACGCGCGGGCATGGGCATCTTCATCCGCGTGGTGACGGACGGCGGGGCGACAACAGGACGATTTTGGCCAGCGGGTGCCACGGGAACGGGCGGTTCCACCTTAGTCTCAGCAGGAGCGGGAGATACGGGTGTCTTAGGTAGTGCCGTGGAAGCCGGTCGCGCCATGGGAGCGGGCGGAGGGGGAGGTGTCGTGCGGGCAGCGGGTGTCGGTGGCAGCGGCACAACGGCAGTCTTGGCGGTCGGAGTGGAGGCAGGAATCGGCGGGGGTACCGCAGGTGTGGGAGGCAACGGAACGGCCGCTGTCTTCGGAGTCGGCGGCAGCGGCACAGAAGCGGTTTTCGCAGTCGGAGCGGCGGGAAGCGTTGTGGTCGGCGGCTTCGGAGCTTTGGGTTCGATCGGTGCGGTCAACGCAGACGGATCGACTTTCGGCAAAGCCGTGGATGCGGGCCGGGCGCTCGGGGCCGCGGGGATGGCCGTAGTCGGGGGCTTGGGTTGAATCGGCGCGGTCAGTGCCGCGGGGTCAACCTTGGGTAAATGCGTGGAAGCGGGGCGGGCATTGGTGGGAGGCAATGCGGTGGTCGGCGGTTTCGGGGCTTTGGGTTCGATCGGCGCGGTCAATGCGGCAGGATCGACCTTGGGTAAGGTCGTAGAGGGCGGACGACGCAGGCCGTTCGGCGGTGGAGGCAACGGCAGGGAGTCCTTGAGTTTCGGCGCAAGCGACGGCGGCTCGGCGACAGGCGGAACGGGCGTCATCGGCGCCGGAGCCTTGGCTTCGGGAGCAGCCGGTTGAGCAGGCTGGTCGAGGTTCAAGAGTGGTGAGCCCATTTTGCCGCCAAGATTGATCACCGGAGCGGCATCCGATTCTCCGATCGGTGCATAGCCGGGAGAAATGACATTGTATGGAAGCGGCGTGATCGATTCGCCAGCGGCTTCTTCCACAGTCAGGAAGGACGAGCGTTCGGGGAAAGTGATGTTGAGTTGCGAGGGGGTATCGCCTTCGGCTCCGACACGAGGCAAGTCGGTGCGCGCCTTGACCGTGGGATGGGGCAGTTCGCCGGTCTGCGGTTTGCGAATAATGGGCAGCGTGGTGGCGGCAGTTACCGGCGGTTTGAAGGGAACAATCCGGGTGGATTTGGAGGGCCGGGACACGTTCAGCCGGATCGTCTCTCTTTTAGGCGTAGAGCCTCCCGCCCCCGTACCGGGTGCCGGTGTGGGAGCGGGACGGGGCGCGCTTTGATGAGGCGTTTGCGACGAACCTTCGGCCATATTAAGTTTTTATGCTTTTAAGCGTAAATTAGTCAATCAAATACTTCACTATTTAAGCGCCTAACTAGTCATTTGGCAATCTCTTCGATACTTGTATCTTCCTTATTTTTTCAGAAGTAATTGAGTTGCCTTCACAAAATACGGGGAGCACGTTGGCATTTGCTGTGCTTACAGTACGCCTTCAAAGTCATGTCTATTAATTACGCTTCTATTGTACCAACGGTGCTCGCTTCGGCGGCTCACTCCGTGCCGGATCCGAATGTGTGGTTCATCGTCCCTTTTGCGCTGTTGTTATTGAGCATCGCGATCGCGCCATTCGTCAATGGCGAGTGGTGGGGGAATCATTATGGCAAAGTGGCGGTTTCATTGGGACTGATTGTTGTCGCGTATTATCTATTCGGATTGCAGAGCCCGGCGCGCGTGGTGCATACGTTGCTGGATTATGTGAGCTTCATGGCATTGATTGGCTCGCTCTTCGTCGTCGCGGGCGGAGTCCATATCACCGTGAAGGGTGAAGCGAAGCCGTGGATGAACGTGGTGTTTCTTTCGATCGGCGCGGTACTGGCGAATCTGGTGGGCACGACGGGCGCGTCGATGCTGCTGATTCGTCCGTGGATCCGGATGAACAAATTTCGCTACACCTATTTTCACACAGCGTTTTTCATTTTCATCGTGAGCAATTGCGCGGGCTGTCTGACACCGATCGGTGATCCGCCCTTGTTCCTCGGTTATTTGAAGAAGGTACCGTTCTTCTGGGAGCTGGAACGGTTGTGGGCACCGTGGTTGTTCGTGGTTCTTGCGCTGCTGGCGGTGTTCTTCGTGTTCGACACGATTGATTTCAAGCGGGTGCCTGCCGATGTGGCGAGCCGCGAGACCGCTCATGAGACGTGGAAATTCGATGGTCTGCATAACCTGATTTTTCTGGGCGTGATTCTCTTCGGCGTATTCCTGCCACCAGGCTGGCGTGAGGTGACGATGATCGCGGGCGCGTTGCTGTCGTATTTCACCACGTCGAAAAACACGCACGAGGCGAATCACTTCACGTTCCATCCGATCCAGGAAGTAGGCTGGTTGTTCTTCGGCATCTTTTTGACGATGCTGCCGGCCCTGGATTACCTGACACGACACGCGGGCGAACTGGGAATCAACCAGCCGATCCAATATTATTTCATCAGCGGCGCCCTGTCATCGGTGCTGGATAATGCGCCGACATATCTGACGTTCCTCGCCGCGGCGATCAGCCAGCATACGAATCCCCTCACCCTGCAACCGCTGAATCTGGATGTGGCGAGTGACATGGCGATCTTCCTGCAGGTGGGTGTGCAGGAACTGGTGGCAATTTCGCTCGGCGCGGTGTTCTTCGGTGCGATGACGTACATCGGCAACGGCCCGAACCTGATGGTGAAATCGGTGGTGGATCACGCGAAATGCAAATCGCCGCATTTTCTCGAGTACATTTACAAATTCAGCGTGCCGATCCTGCTGCCGATTCTGGTGCTGGCGGGATACTTATTTCTGATAGTTTTTCGCCCCGGAACTTGAGGTTGAGTTGACGTTTGCCATCCGGCATGCTCAATAAAAGCCTATCGAGCATGCCTGAGCTGAGCGTTATCCTGTGTACCCATAATCCGCGCCCCGATCATCTGGAGGCGACCTTGCGCGGTCTTGCCGCCCAGACACTTCCTCGCGAGCAATGGGAACTGCTGATCGTCGACAACGCGAGCACGCTACCCCTCTCCGCCGACCGCGCGAAACCAGCTCATCCAGAAAGCCGCCTCGTACGGGAAGAGACACCGGGGCTTACCCCCGCGCGTCTTCGAGGCATCGCTGAAACAGAGTCTCCCCTGATTGTCTTTGTCGATGACGACAACGTACTCGACCCAGATTATCTGGAGCGGGCGCTCGCTCTCTCCACCAAGTGGCCGGACCTTGGCGTCTGGGGGGGGCAGACCATTGGCCGTTACGAAGAAAAACCGGCGGAGTGGCTGGAGCCGTGGTGTTGGATCGCGGTGCGGGAATTGGACCGCGACGAATGGAGCAACACGCTGCACGAAACGCGCGCGGTACCATTCGGCGCTGGCATGTGTGTGCGTCGCAACGTCGCGGATTTCTATCAGAAATCGGTCGACGAAAATCCGCTACGCCGTCAACTCGACCGCACGGGAAACAGCCTTGGCGGCGGCGGCGACAATGACATGGTTTTCACGGCATGCAAAATGGGTTTGGGCCGCGGGCTTTTTCGCGAATTGAAATTGCAGCACCTGATCCCGGCCCAGCGAGTACAACCTGAATACTTGGTTAACCTCGTGCGCTCGACAACGTACTCGTATCAGATTCTCCTCCATTTGCATCAATTGCCAACAACCGCGGAAAAAGAATGGACCTGGTGGCAGCGCTGGAACCGGCTGCGACATATCGCCCCGCGCGAGCGGCCTTTCATCGTCGCGCAACATGACGGACATGTTCGCGCGACCGAGTTGATCGCGGCGTTGACGGCGAATCCCGCGCAGCCGGTGAAGAATTTCCGCGCCTTCGAGCAGACTCCATTGCGCTGGACAGGCGAAAACCGGAACGCCGATTCTTCCATCTCCCCCACACGCCAAACACGCCTCGCCACGAACTCCCTGATGGAGGAACGTCGCAAGGTGGCGGCACAGCTTACGCAACAGATGGAAGCGACGCCGGGCTTCGCCTATCTGCGGCTCGGCGATGGCGAATTGCGCATGTTGCTGGCGCATCAAAGCCGGACATGGACCGATCGCGAGTTCAAGCTGCAACAGCGGCCCTCGGTGAATATTTCCGTCAGCAATCCGGGTTTGCGGGAATCCGACATGCCTCGACTGCTCCAAGCCTACGAACAGGCCACGTGGCTGGATCTTTACGACAGCTTTCCCTATAACCGCGAGCATCTGTCCGAATTGAAACTCGAACGCGCGCCGGGCGGCACGACCAATCCCACGCCGGATACCTCCAAGATTTTCATCGACTGGACGTGGCACGAAATGGGCGGTTATCTGACACGTCATCGCTCGCTTTTTTGCGGCTCCGAAGCAGCACTGTTGAAGGCGCTGTACGAAATGCCGGAGTATCGTCAGATTGCAAAACGGTTCTGGCCGGAGTCAGCTCCAGTTTTCTTCCAGCAAACGCGGCGCGACGGCAAACATCTCTCGGACGATCTCGACCTGATCAAGGCAGACATCGCCGCGGACATCGACCGGTTCCAAATCGACACCGTGTTTCTCGCCCTGGCGGGCGCCTCCAAGATTCTGGCCCATGATCTATCACAGGAAAAAGGCGTTCGCGTTTTTGACTTTGGTAGCATGATTCGTGCGCTCACCTATTCCGGCAGCGACGGCCATGCCGCATGGCGCTCGGCACATTATCCCTTCCTGGTGCGCGTCCCATTCGACCTCTACATGCGGGCACTGCAAACAGCCCATCCCCAAATCGATCCGGTGACATTAATTTCCAAGGCGCACGCCCAGCTCACGCGTGAACTGGTGCATCAGGAACCGCTGCAATTCGCCGCATGCGATACGGATTTGCCTTCAGCCTACGATCCGAGCCGCGAAAACCTGCAGCATTTCTACGAAAGCTACACCGTCTACCGCCGTCACTATTACCCGTGGGCGAACAAGCGTCCCGAAACGCGTCCGCTACTGCGGGAATTTCGCCAGTGGCGTTTCGCGAAGGGGCTCGGCCTCGATGGCCTTCTCTATCAGCTCGCCCGCAGTCTTTACCGCCGGATCATTCCGGCCTCCTCATCATGAACCCATTAACCCTTTCCATCGCCATTCCGAACCGTAACGGCGCGCGATTCATCGCACATACGCTACGCTCGCTCAACCAACAGGATGCCCCGGTGCGCTGGTGGCTGGAGGATGCCCAGTCCTCCGACGAATCGCTTGAACTGGCCCGCGCGTTGGTCCGACCGGGCGATACGATCCGATGCGAGACCGACAAGGGACAAGCCGATGCGTTGAACAAGGCGTTTGCGAAAATGGGTGGCGACATCGTGGGCTTCCTCAATTCTGATGACGGCCTGTTGCCCGGAACCGTGCGCCGCGTGCTCGATGAATTTGAACAGCATCCGGAGATCGACATGATTGTCGGCGGCGTGCAGTACATCGATGCTTTTGGAGAACCGCAGCAGCTTCATTACGGCCAGATTCACTCTCTCGAGGAGATCCTCGATCTCTACACCGTCTGGTGGAAGGAGCGACAGTTCGTGCAACCGGAAGTCTTCTGGCGACGCTCGCTCTGGGATAAAGTCGGCACTTTCGATACACGCTATCATCTCGCCTTCGATTACGATTTTTGGGTGCGCTGCTTTCGCGCCGGAGCACGGGTGCGGCACATCCGCCAACCGTTCGCAGAATTCCGCCTGCATGCCGGACAGAAATCGACCGCCGCATCTGCGGCCGCCAATGAGCTACGGGATATCGTGCGACGCTCTCTGGAAGATCCGAGCCTGCCGGTGGACTCACAGTTTCGGTGGCGGCTGCGGCAGCAGCTGGATTATGATCGATATCAAAGCGGACAAGACAACGATCCGGACGGCTGGCGGCGGCCTTTCTGGAAAAAGTTGCTCACCAATCCCGGATGGATCACAGTCCCCCAAGTGCAGCAACGGCTGCTGACGTCGATACGCCAGCGGTGGTCGCGACCCGCTTAGAATTTCATCATCCCTCCCATGCCCACGCCCGGACGACTTCTTTATCTGCTGCGCCGCGACCTCGACCGCGGATGGCGGGCCTCATGGCATGATTACCAGACCGCTCCGCAAATCCAGCGTTACCGTTGCCCGGATTTCGCAGGCCGGCGCAGCGAGATTCCGATTCATCTCCTGACCGGGAAAAACGACTGGCTCCTCGCCCTCTGGATGCTGGCGAGCTTTCATCACTTCACGCAACGGCGCTGGAACGTGATCGTGCATGACGACGGCACGCTGCCACCGGAAGCCGTCACGGCCTTGCGCGAGGCGTTTCCCGATCTGCGGGTGATTCCCCGGGCCGAAGCCGATGTGCGAATGCAGCGGTTATTGGCCCCGTTTCCCCATTGCTGGGCGTATCGCCAATCGCATCCACTTGGATTGAAAATTTTCGACATGGCTGCCCTGACCCGTGCGGAGCGCTTACTCATCCTCGATAGCGATGTACTTTTCTTTGCGCGACCGGATGAAATTCTCGACTGGGTGGAGGCAAAACGAAACGAATGTCGTTTCATCCAGGATGTAGCCGAGGCCAGCAACGTCACCGCCGAGCAGGCGCTGGCCCAGCTCGGAGTGGAACTTTGGCCGCGAGTGAATTCCGGCCTCTGCCTGCTCCCCAGCGCCGCCGTGTCGGCACCCTTTTGTGAAAAAGCACTAGAGCATACCTCCATTCTGAAAGGACATATCTGGCGCGTGGAGCAAACGCTTTTCGCTCTGAGCGCGAGTCGCTATGGGCCGGGCGGCCTTCTGCCCCGCGCCTATGAGGTCACCCTTGCCCGACGCGGCGCAGCCACGGCTACTGCGAGACATTATGTCGGGGCCGTGCGCAACGAGTTTTACGCGGAAGGCTTGCCCCGGTTGAAATCGCTCCTACTGCCGGAGGCCGTCGCGTGAACGTTCTCTTTGCACCCGATTGGCGACAGGGTGTTCCCTATCAGCGACTGCTGTCCGAAGCGTTGGCGCATTGCGACGTTCACGTCGAGTTTCCCCACGGCACCCGGCGGGTGTTGCCGCTCTACCGGATGGTGCGCGATCAGCACTGTGATATCCTGCATCTGCATTGGCCCGAGGCGTATTGGTCGGAGCGCGGGGGACGGCTCGATCCGTTCCGCCCGTTGCGTCATCCCGTCGACCTGCAATTGGCGCGCTTGCATCAACCCATCGTTTACACCGCGCACAATCTCTGGCCGCACAATGTCCAGCCCACGCCTCCCATTCGCACTGCCGTGCAGGCAACGCTGCGGATGGTCGATCAGATTTTCGTCCATTCCCAAGGCGCACTCGAGGAATTGAGCCGGATGTTCGAGATTGATCCATCCCGTTGTGCGGTGATTCCCCATGGCGATCTGTCCATCGACCTCGGCTTGCCAACACCCCAAGCAGAGGCCCGCTCCGTTCTGAAACTCGATTCCTGCCGTCCGATTGCCCTCATGTTTGGCCGGCTGGAGCCCTATAAGGGCATTGAGGAAGTGGTGACTTGGTGGAAGGAACATCGTCCCGACACCCAGCTCGCCATTGTGGGGGAACCCTACTGCGAAGAGTATGGCAGCTTGCTCGCGCACCAGATCGGTGAAAGTGCCGCAATCCATTGGCATCCACAACGCGTAACCGAACAGGAACTCGGCCTCTGGCTTTCCGCCGCCAGCGTCTGCGTGTTCAATTACCGCCGGATTTTCACTTCTGGAGCTGCCTCGCTGGCCCGTTCTTGGGGAGTGCCAATCCTCCTGCCCAGAAGACTTACCACCATTGATCTCAGCGAACCCTCTTCTTTTGTGCTACGTTTTGAAGAAATGAAGGAAAATTTTGCCGATCAATTAAATCAGGCCTTAGCGCTTCAGCCCGATTATGCCGCCGCGCAAGCGTGGCGGGAGCAAATTTCTTGGACCACCATCGCCCGACAATGTACCGAACAGTACCACAAAGTACTCTTTGGTTAATAATTTATATTTGCATATTAGATAACCCGCTTTAGCTTTTTCCAAAGCTGCTGTCTGTCTATATGTGTGGAATTGCCGGATTCTTTAACTCCTCATTACCGGAAGGAGTCGCCAAAAAAAATCTGTCCCGGATGTTACAGGCCATCGCACATCGCGGCCCGGACGGGCAAGGAACATGGAGCGATGCCTCCCAAGGCCTGCACTTGGGAATGCGGCGGCTGAGCATTATTGACCTGTCCGGAGGCCAGCAACCCATCTGGAATGAAGATATGACCCTCGCCGTTTTTTTTAATGGCGAGATTTATAATTACCTCGAATTGCGGCGTGAGCTCGAAGCGGCGGGGCACCGTTTCCGCACACAGAGCGATACGGAGGTACTGGTCCATCTATTCGAACGAGATGGAGAGGCGATGCTCGACTCATTGCGCGGGATGTTCGCCATAGCGCTGTATGATCTCCGGAATCGTCGCTTACTGCTGGCTCGTGATCCCAGCGGACAAAAACCGCTCTTTTATTACCGCGATGCCCACCGCTTTGCCTTTGGTTCGGAGATCAAGGCGCTCCTCGCTCTTCCCTTTGTCCCAGACGAAGCCAATCCCGATGCATTTTGGGATTACATTTCATGGCATTGCCTGCCCGCCCCAGAAACCCATTTTCGCCACATCCACAAACTCCCCCCGCGCTCAAGCTTGTGGTTGAATCTGGCCAATCCGATGGCGGGGGAAGTGAAAGCCTTCGCGGAAATCCGTAAGGACATTCCTCTCACCGATCTCGATAGCGCCGTTACTGCGCTCGACGCGGCGCTGCGGGAATCGACCGAGATTCACCTCCGCGCCGACGTGCCGGTTGGCGTGCTCCTGAGCAGCGGCATCGACAGCCAGACGGTGGCCTCCTATGTCCACGATCAACGCCCCGGACAACTTTCCACCTTTACCGCCGTCTTTCACGAAGGGGATTCCGAACAGCACGGCGCAGAAACCACCGCGAAGCTCATCGGGTCCAGTCACCACAACATTCCCCTCAGCGCGCAGGATCTGGCCGATAATCTCCCCGCCATCGCGTGGTTTCTCGACGAACCGATCGCCGATCCGGCGGCCTTCGCAATTTATAAAGTCTGCCAATATGCGCGCCAGCATGTGAAGGTGCTGCTCGGCGGCGAAGGCTCGGATGAGCTTTTTGCGGGCTATACTGGCCGTTATCATGGAATGCTCGCCACGCTGGAGCGCTCCCGGAAATTGCGCCAGTGGATGGGCTGGCTGCCGGCGAAAAATGGATTGGAAAACAATTCCGCGTTCTTCCGCGCGCTACATCGCACGCATTTGAGCCCGGCGCAGGAAACAATTCTGTTACGGGTGGAAGGTTTCCCCGGCGACGTGCGTTCGCCCCTCCTCCTGAGTCCGGAACAGCTCCAGCGTCTCGATAAACGTGCCCTCCATTACGCCGCAACTACTTACAAAGAATACACATCCCCCTTGGAAACCCTTTTGCATCTGGATCGACGGTGGCAATTGCCAGAAAGCCTGCTGGTCAAGGCCGATCGGATGAGCATGGCGGCGTCAATTGAGCTCCGAGCACCATTTCTTGATAGTGAAATAGAAAAACTTGCCGATAGAATGGACATGGGTCTAAAGCTGCCACCCGGAGGAGCGGGCAAGTGGGTTCTGTTCAAATGCCTGGAAAGGCGTTTCCCGGATCTATTGCGCCGTGAGAAGAAGGGATTTCCGATCCCTCTGGCTCCTTGGCTGCGCGGCCCGTTACGCCCACAATTGGAGGCCGCCCTTTTTGATACCACTTCCGTCCTGCCCGGCTTGCTCGATCCCGTGCGCCTGCGCGTGGCATGGAAAGCGTTCCTCGACGGCCTCTGTCCGCCCTCGCCGTTCTACGCCCTATGGATGTATGCGGCGTGGCACCAGGAATTTCGTCGTAAGCTAGAAACCATAAGGACAGACGCATGAACACCCCCGCTACCAAAACCCCGCAGGAAATTCTCGTGGTCGTGACAACCCTGCCATTGACCCTGGATTGGGGTGAAACCCCGGAACAAAGCACTGCCACGGTGACGCTCGATGTGAAGTTGCGCGAATATTTGTTGCGACTGGGCTTCTCGAATTCCCAGCTCCTGTCGATCGTGGTGAGCCTGCTCACGCAGGGCAAGATCCGCGTGGAATTCCGCAACAACGTGGAACGCATCACGCTCAAGAATGTGAACGACCGGATGCAACGCCCGCAAGCGGTGACGCTCTTTGATAACTTCATCCATACGCTCTCGAGCGAAAACAAGGATGCGAACTCCGGGACCAACTCGACCCAGCGCATCATCGTGCAGCAGCCGAAACCGCCGCAATATCAGTACACCCCCACGCCGAAACGCTGAACCGCGCGAAGCAGCGCGCTCTTAACAATCTCACAGGAGATCGGAAATCCCATCCGGTCTCCTTTCGTTTTTTAGGGACACTCGAAACCAGGTCCAAGAGTCGGACCCAAACCAGAAAGGAATCGATGAGCTTCCAAGCTGATTTCTCGACAAGGTCGAAATGACGGAGGTGGGGAGAAAAAATCGTGGGCGTGCGAACTCACTCTGTCTCCGGCCCGCACATGCTGCTGTAGCGCTTTGGTGAAGCGCCATGGCGTCTCATCGAGACGCCCTACAGGGGAATCAGCAGAAACACCCTAAAGTGCCATCAATCGATCACCCTAATTCCACTCGGACGAGACGGGCTTGGAGTCGCCGCGCCGGGCGGGCGACGAGGGCCGCTGGGCCGCGGAAGGTGTGGAGCTGGCATACGCCTGCGGAGACGAGTGCGAGGAAGTGGAGGCATTCCCCTCACCGCCGCGCACGATGAGATCGAGCTTTTCGGCCATGACCTTGAGTTCCATCGCCTGGGCGTTCAATTCTTCCGAGGCACTGGCCACTTGTTCGGCGCAGGCAGCGTTACTTTGGGTAACCTTGTCGAGTTGGGTCAAGGCGCCGTTGATCTGTTCGACTCCGCGGCTCTGTTCCTTCGATGCGCTGACAATCTCGCTCATGGAGTTGTCGACGTTCTCCACCTTGCCAGTGATCAGTTGCAACCCACTCTGCACCGCACGGGCCTTGGCACTCACTTCTGTGAGGGACTTGGTGATGGATTCGTTGACGCGGACACCGGCGTGACTTTTCGCAATGGCGTTTTCGATCAACGCGGAAGTTTCCTTGGCCGCGTCGGCACTGCGCTTGGCGAGGGAGCGAACTTCATCGGCGACGACGGCGAAGCCCATGCCCGCCTCGCCCGCACGAGCCGCTTCGACGGCCGCATTGAGCGCGAGAATGTTCGTCTGGAAGGCAATCTCGTCGATGGTCTTGATAATCTTGGAAATCGAATCGCTGGAGGTCTGAATCTCGCCAATGGCCTGAGTCATCTGCCCGGAGGATCTTCCCAGCTCCGTCAACTGTTCCTGCAAGACTTCCATTTCGCGGGCGTTCTTTTCCGTGATGGTGCGTGTTTCCGTGGTGAGCCCTTTCACCGAATTGGCATGCTCCGCATTGGAATTAATAATGCTGGCAATCTCCTCCATCGAGGCGGAGGTTTCTTCCAGGGAGGAAGCCTGTTCACTCGCGCCTTGGGCAAGTTGCTGGCTGGAGCTGGACACTTGACTGGAGGCCTCGGTGGTTTGACCCGAGGCGAGCCCCAAGGCAGCAGCCACTTTCATGATCTGCCGGGAGAGAGAAAGGGACAGGCCGACTCCGAGCACGACACCGATCAGCAGCGAGAAGCCGGTGATCACATTATTCAACCAGATGATGCTCCGGAAGGCGTCCTTCATCTTCGCCTGCAAATCGGCGTTCACGCTCTTGACGCCTTTTTCGATCCGGTGCGCGGCGTCCACCACCTGTTTTTCCTGTTCCTTGATGGAGGCCGCGTTCTCGGGATTGGCCTCCTTTTCCAAGGCGACTTGCCTCAGGAAAATGGCTCCATAGCTTTTAATCGCCTCGCACACGTCCCGCATCGCCACCCGGTCCTTTTCCGAGAGATCCGTGTCGGCCGCCCGGGTCTCGGCGAGTTTCAGCATGTTGGCGACATGCTCCTTGTTCTTGGCGATGTACTGCTCGTCCTTGCGCAGGAAGAAATCCTTTTCGCGGCGACGAGCGTTGAGCATCTCGATGTAGATCTGGTTGATATCCTCACGAATAAGCGAATCATCGGACAACTCGTGCACGTGCACATTCGTAAAAATACCGATGCCGAGCGGCAGGACTGCCATGATCAGGAACCCAAGAATCAACTTCGCCTTCAGGGATAACGCGCTCATACTTTCTTTCAACTCCGTTGCTAAATGCCGGACTCAAATGTAGGAACCCGGCATCAACCGCGAATCCACCCCGCGCATTAGTCCATTTGCGCGGCTCACGAGAGAACTTATCGGTGAAGTTTTTCCTGGGATTAACTAAATGCGCAAAGCGGCAAAGATTGCCCAGCCAAGCACCGCACTTTGCAATAAAACGAATATATTGACGCATCAAGATTCCTTGATATGTTCATTTACCTATCATGAATACTCCCGCACTCACCGATCTTCTCCAGCAGCGCATCGCCATCATCGATGGCGCGATGGGCACGATGATCCAGCGCTACAAGCTGGAGGAAGCCGATTTCCGCGGCGAGCCGTTCAAGAATCATTCGCTCGACCTGAAGGGCAACAACGATTTGCTCGTCATGACCAAGCCGGAAGTGATCGAAGAGATCCATGGCAAGTTCCTCGACGCGGGCGCGGATATCATCGAGACGAACACGTTCAACGCGCAACGGATTTCGCAGGCAGATTACAAACTCGAAGACATTTGCTACGAGATGAATCTCGCGGCGACGAAGGTCGCGCGTTCCGCCATCAATAAATACATCGCCCGCACAGAAAATCCGCACCCGTGCTACATCGCGGGTTCAGTGGGCCCAACCAATCGCTCGGCCTCCATGTCCCGCGATGTGAACGATCCCGGCGCGCGTGCGGTCACCTTTGATGAACTCGTCGCGGCCTACCGCGAACAGGTGCGCGCGTTGATGGACGGCGGGGTGGATCTGTTGCTCATCGAGACAATCTTCGACACGCTGAACGCCAAGGCCGCAATCTTCGCGGTGGAAGAAGAGTTCGACCACGCAGGCCGACGTCTGCCGGTGATGATTTCCGTCACGGTCTTCCAACAGGGCGGCGGTCGCACGTTGTCCGGCCAGACGGTGGAGGCGTTCCTGCGCTCCATCGAGCACTCGAATCCGCTCAGCGTCGGTTTCAACTGCGCGCTCGGACCGGATCTGATGCGCCCCTTCGTCGAAGAACTGAACCGGATCAATCCCTTCCGCATCAGTTGCTATCCGAACGCGGGCCTGCCCGATCCGCTCTCGCCGACCGGTTTCCCCTACACGCCGGAAGACATGGCGCCGATGATGCACGACTTTGCCGCGAACGGCTGGTTGAATATAGTGGGCGGTTGTTGCGGCACAACGCCGGATCATATCAAGGCCATCGCCGACGCGGTGCGCGACATCGCGCCTCGCGCCCTTCCGAATTTGCCGAAGCAGTCGACCTATAGCGGTCTCGAAGCGCTGACGATTCGCCCCGAGAGCAATTTCCTGATGGTCGGCGAACGCACGAACGTGACCGGCTCGCCAAAGTTCGCGAAGCTGATTCTCGCGGGAAATTACGACGAGGCGATTGCGGTTGCGCGTCAGCAGGTGGTGAACGGCGCGAACGTGATCGACGTGAACATGGACGAAGGCATGCTCGACGGCGTGGCCGCGATGACGCGCTTTCTGAATCTCGTGGCCGCCGAGCCGGACATTTCCAAAGTGCCGGTGATGATCGACAGTTCCAAGTGGACCGTGATCGAAGCGGGCTTGAAATGTGTGCAGGGCAAATCGATCGTGAATTCGATCAGCCTCAAGGACGGCGAAGCGGAATTCGTCCGCCGCGCGAAACTGGTGCGCCGTTACGGAGCCGCCGCCGTGGTGATGGCTTTCGACGAAAAAGGCCAGGCCGATTCGTTCGAACGCCGTATCGAGATTTGCGCGCGGGCGTACAAGATCCTGACGCAGGATGTGGGCTTCCCCGCCGAGGATATCATTTTTGATCCGAACATCCTCACTGTCGCAACCGGCATCGAGGAGCACAACAATTACGCCGTCGATTTCATCAAGACGGTGGAGTGGATCAAGGCGAACCTGCCTGGCGCGCGCGTCAGCGGCGGCGTGAGCAACATCTCGTTTTCCTTCCGGGGCAACAATCCCGTGCGCGAAGCGATGCACGCGGCATTCCTTTATCACGCCATCAAGGCGGGGCTCGACATGGGGATCGTCAATGCGGGCATGCTCGGTGTCTACGCCGACCTGAATCCCGAATTGCGCGAGCGCGTGGAGGATGTCCTCCTCAACCGCCGCCCCGATTCGACGGAACGACTCGTCACCTTTGCGGAAACCTACAAGCAGGCCGCCAAGGCGGAGGTGAAGGATGAAGCGTGGCGCAACGGCACGGTCGAAGAGCGGCTCGCCCATGCGTTGGTCAAGGGCATCGTGGAATTCATCGACACCGACACCGAGGAAGCGCGCCAGAAGTATCCGTCCTCGCTGCAGGTGATCGAAGGTCCGCTGATGAGCGGCATACAGATCGTCGGCGACCTGTTCGGTTCCGGGAAGATGTTTCTGCCGCAGGTGGTGAAGAGCGCCCGCGTGATGAAAAAGGCGGTCGCTTATCTCATGCCCTTCATGGAGGCGGAGAAGCTCAAGAGCGGCAACACGCAGCCGCAGGGCAAGGTCCTCATGGCCACGGTCAAGGGCGACGTCCACGACATCGGCAAGAACATCGTCGGCGTGGTGCTCGGCTGCAATAATTACGAGGTCATCGACATCGGCGTGATGGTGCCGTGCGAACAGATTTTGCAAGTCGCCAAGGAAAAGAACGTCGACGTCATCGGCCTCAGCGGCTTGATCACGCCGTCGCTCGACGAGATGGTCCACGTCGCGAAGGAAATGGAACGCCAGGGCTTCAAACTGCCCTTGATGATCGGTGGCGCCACGACGAGCCGTCCGCACACCGCCGTAAAAATCTCGCCGCATTACAGCGCGCCCACAGTCCACGTCCTCGACGCCTCGCGCGCAGTCGGCGTGGTCAGCGGCTTGCTGAGCGCAGAAAACCGCGACGCGTTCATCGCCGAGAACAACGCCGCGTTGCAACGCGCCCGCGAGGCGCATGCGAAGAAGCAACCCTCGAAGCCGTTGTTGCCCCTCGCTACGGCCAGACAACGCGCCTTCCCGACCGATTGGAAGCAGTACGCACCCGCGAAACCGTCGTTCATCGGGCTGCGGGTCATTGAGGACACACCCCTCGCGGAAATCGAGAAGCTCATCGACTGGTCGCCGTTTTTCCATACGTGGGAATTGCGCGGTCGCTATCCGAATATTTTGAAGGACCCCGAAGTGGGCGAACGGGCGAAGGAATTGCTCGCTGACGCACAGAAATTGCTCCGCCGCATCATCGACGAAAAACTCCTCAACGGTAAAGCCGCCTATGGTTTCTACCCGGCGAATTCGCAGGGTGACGACATCCTGCTCTACACGGATGATTCGCGAAAGACCGTCCTCACGACGTTCCATACTCTGCGACAGCAGATGGACAAGCCGGCGGATCAATTCAATCTCGCGCTGGCCGATTACATCGCGCCGGTCGAGAGCGGCGTGGCCGACTACCTCGGCGCATTTGCCGTCACAGCGGGACTGAACATCGAACCGCTCGTCGCCGCCTTCGAGAAGGATCACGACGATTACAACTCTATCATGACCAAGGCGCTGGCCGATCGTCTCGCTGAAGCAACCGCCGAATGGCTGCATCGCGAGGCCCGCATCGCGTGGGGTTTCGGCCAGAACGAGAACCTCTCCAACGAAGACCTTATCCACGAGAAATATCGTGGCATCCGGCCCGCTCCCGGTTACCCCGCCTGCCCGGACCATACCGAGAAGCGGATTCTCTTCGACCTCCTGCAGGCCGAGAAGAACACCCGCGTGACGCTCACCGAGAGTTTCGCCATGTACCCGGCCAGCTCCGTCAGCGGCCTCTACTTCAGCCACCCCGAAGCGAAATACTTCGGTGTCGGTCCGATCGCCAAAGACCAGGTCGAGGACTACGCCCAGCGCAAATCGATGACCGTCGCCGACGTCGAGCGTTGGCTCGGCCCGAATCTCGGGTACGAGGCGTAAACGCTCTCGCTCCATTTGACTTGACCCGGTTTTAAAACCGGGCACGGTGTGGCGCGTCATGGAATCGACCTTCGTCCTGTTCGGGCCAGCACATGTCACGGTCTTGATCTTGACCGTGGCGATTCCGGTCGTTTTGACGGCGTGGGTAAAATATAGCAGGTCCGCAACGCTCGATTCGCGGATTGCTCTCACGCTCGGTACGATTCTGCTGCTGAATGAGGGGTTTTCATTCTTCTGGAAATGGCACCTCGGCATCATCGGCTGGCACAATGGCCTGCCCATGCATTTGTGCGACTGGGCGACCTTCACCACGGCGATCACCTGCCTCTGGCGTCAACGTTGGTCCTATGAGCTGAGCTACTTCTGGGGATTGGCAGGAACGCTGCAAGCGGTGATCACGCCGGATCTGCGCTATGGTTTTCCCGAGCCATCGTTTTTCATTTTTTTCCTGTCCCATAGTGGCTTGGTCGCCACCATCCTTTACCTGACCTTTGCCTTTCCGCTGCGGCCGACATGGGCGTCCATTCCGCGGGCTTATGGCTGGTTGCTCGTCTATGCCGCCTGCGCCGGAATGGTGGATTGGTTGCTGAGCGTGAACTACGGCTATCTCCGAGCCAAACCGGCCGGCGCTTCGCTGCTCGATTACTTTGGCCCGTGGCCGTGGTATATACCGGTAACGACGCTGCTGGCCCTCGCGTTTTTCGTCATCTATTACCTGCCCTTTGCCGCGATCGATGCGGTACGCCAATGCCGATCACGCCGGTCCGGTATGAGCGAAACTTAACACGCCCCGACTTGCCAGCGGATCGGGGAACGCCTACACTTCCCGTATGCGACGTGTCTTGTTCATCTGCACCGGCAATTATTACCGCAGTCGCTTCGCGGAGGCGGTCTTCAACCACGCCGCCACGGCACGTAATCTCAATATCCGGGCCTTCTCCCGCGGTCTCGCCACGTGGTTGGTCTATGGCGAGGCACTGATTTCCGCCAATACGGTCGAAGCGCTGGCGAAGATGCAAATCCCGCTCACCCATACCGGCGAACGCCCGGTCCAGTTGTCCGAGGAGGATCTGAACAGTGCCGATCTCGTGATTGCGCTGAAGGAAAAAGAGCATCGGCCCATGATGGAAACGCAATTCCCGGCCTGGTCCGACAAAATTGTATACTGGCACGTCCATGATATTGATTTTGCGGAACCAGCGTTGGCTCTACCTGAAATTCACGAAAAAGTTAGCCTCCTATTGGAAACTTTAACAATAAAGAATATGGAAGAAATGGCGAAAAACGCCTGATTTTCCAATTTGAAAAAAATTATATTTCCTAATACTTGACACTTTCGGAGTGCAGTCATTAGGCTATATGATAGAAACCTACATTTTTGTGGCCACTTACTTCTACCATTATCTCTTGATTGCCATTCTTGGCGTAATTGCCGTGATCTTCGCTTGCACCCCCTTGGCCATCGCCTGGGTGTTGGCACCGAAAAAGCCAGGCAAGACGAAAAACGAATCGTACGAGTGCGGTATCGAATCGAAGGGCGATCCGTGGATGCAGTTCAAGGTGCAGTACTACCTGTATGCGCTGGCGTTCGTGATTTTCGACATCGAAGCGGTGTTCCTTTATCCGTGGGCGGTAGCCTTTACCGGGGTCGGCCTCGGCGGCTTCATCGCGATGTCAGTCTTTATCCTGATCCTGGTCGAAAGTCTCATCTACCTTTGGGGCAAGGGCCTGCTGGAGTGGAAATAAACCTATGACGCTTCTTCCCACGAATACCAGTTTCGCCGCCGATGAAGGCTTGCGGAGCGAACTCCAGAAAGCGGGCGTCTTTGTCGTCTCGCTGGAATGGGTTTATAACTGGGGCCGCAAGAGCTCGATCTGGCCGCTCGGGTTCGGCATCGCCTGCTGCGCCATTGAAATGATTTGTACCGCCGCCTCGCGCTTCGACCTCTCCCGGTTCGGCGCGGAAGTGTTCCGCCCCTCTCCCCGGCAGGCCGATCTGATGATCGTGGCCGGCACGGTGACCAAGAAGATGGCGCCGCAAGTGATCCGCTTGTACAACCAGATGCCGGAACCGAAGTACGTCATCGCGATGGGCGCGTGCGCCATTTCGGGCGGTCCGTTCAAGCAAGGCTATAACGTCCTCAAGGGCGTGGACCGGTTCATTCCCGTCGACGTCCACATCCCCGGCTGCCCGCCGCGACCGGAAGCACTCTTGCACGCGCTGATGACGCTGCAACGCAAGATCGAGAATCAACGTACCCTCGGCTCCGATGCGCGCCGGACTAATCCTGCTTACCGCGGCGAAAATCGCGAATGCCCGATCCCGGAATTCGGCGAGCACGATCTCGTTCCTCCGTACAACCCGGAAGTCTGGAAACCCCATACGATTGTCCGCGAAGCGTAGGCCCACTTAGCTTTCAGCCCCCATTTACGACCCATGATCGACCTCGCCCCCATTCTCGCCAAGTTTCCCACGGTGAAGCACGACGCTGCGGCCAACGCGCTGATCGTGCCTCAAGCCCTGGCGCTCGAAGTGGCCAAGTGGCTGCGCGATGATCCCGCCTACCGGATGGATTACGCCAGCAACGTCGCGGGCGTCGACACGCTCCCGGTCGAGAAGAAGACCAAGGTCAAGCAGCCCGACGGCACTGAAAGGGAAGTGGTCACAAAGAAGCCCGGTTCGATGGAAGTGGTTTATCACCTCTACTCGATGGCCCTGAAGCACGGGCCGATCACGATCAAGCAAGTCACCACCCGCGAAAATCCGGCGGTCACCTCCCTCACCCCGATCTATCGCGGCGCGGAGTTTCAGGAACGCGAGGCGTTTGATCTCTTCGGCATCCAGTTCGAGGGTCACCCCGATCTGCGCCGCATCCTGATGTGGGACGAGTTCAAGGATTTCCCGATGCGCAAGGATTACGTCGAGCCCGACGATTACGAATACGAGCCAACCCCGCATGACGCCGTTCTAGCCAAGGCGAAGGCGCACTACCCCAAAGCTTCGACGTCGACGGAGGCCGCTTCATGAATACCGAGACCATCGCCCCGCGCGAGTATCAGATTTATTCCGGCGACGACCTCCGCACAAACGTGCTAGAAATTTCAATGGGACCGCAACATCCGAGCACGCACGGCGTGTTCCGCATGGATGTGTCGCTCGATGGCGAAACCGTGGTGAAACTGAAGCCGGTCTTCGGCTATTTGCACCGCAATCACGAGAAGATCGCGGAGACGACCTCGTACCTCGGCTCGATGCCGTACACGGACCGGCTCGATTATTTTTGTTCGATGACGAACAACTGGGCCTACGCCCTCGCAGTGGAAAAGATGGCCGGTCTGGCCGTACCGGAACGCGCGGAGTACATCCGCGTCATCATGGCCGAGTTGACCCGCCTGCAGAATCACGCCTCGCTGGTCGGCTTCCTCACGAACGATCTCGGCGCGAGCGGCACTCCCCTGCTCTACGCCATCCGCGAACGGGAACACATTCTGGATCTCTTCGAATGGGCCAGCGGCGCGCGCATGATGTGCAATTACATGCGCTTCGGCGGCGTGCGCAACGACCTGCCCTCCGGCTGGCTCGCGCAGTGCAAGAAGGTGGTCGACGATTTCCCCGCCTTCATGGACGAATTCGAAACGTTGCTGACCGGCAACGAAATCATCCTGAGTCGTTGCCAAAACGTGGGCGTGCTGCCGCGCGATCTGGCGATCAACGCGAGCATCACCGGTCCCTGCCTGCGCGCCAGCGGCGTCGATTACGACATCCGCAAGGTCGACAAGTACGGCGTCTACGACCGTTTCGATTTCAAAGTACCGCTTGGTTCGGTGGGCGATTGCTATGATCGCTTCATGATCCGCCTATTGGAAATGCGCGAGAGCGTCAAGATTCTCAAGCAGGCGCTGGCCACGATTCCGGAAGGTCCCGTGAACGACAGCAAGGCGCGCAATTTCCGCCCCAAGCCGGCTGAAGCCTACGGCCGCATCGAAGGTCCGAAGGGCGAACTCGGTTTCTATCTCGTCAGCGACGGCACGCCCAAGCCGCACCGGTATCATGTGCGTCCGCCGTCCTTCATCAACCTGACTGTCCTCGAAGACATGTGCCTCGGCCAGAAGATCGCCGACGCGGTGATCATCCTCGGCAGTATCGACATCGTCCTCGGAGAGGTGGACCGCTAATATGCTCGGCATCGGAATCCTCAAAGGCATGGCCATCACGGCGAAGAACTTCTTCGGAAGCTTCGTCAACAAGCGGCTATTGCCCACGCTCCAGTACCCGGAAGCGGGCAATTCAGTGACGTTGTTCAGCCGCAATATTCCGTTCCTCGTGTACGACAACGACGAAGATCCGCTCGGCACGATGCGTTGCGTGGCGTGCAAGATTTGCGAGAAGGAATGCCCGCCGCAGTGCATCTACATCGTCATGGAAAAAGACGCCAACGGCAAACCGGCCAAGCGTCCCAAGGTATTCGACATCGATATCTCCGTCTGCATGGGCTGCCAGATTTGCGTCGAGGTGTGCCCGTTCGAATCGATCAAGATGGACAGCACCTTTGAACTTTCCACGCCCGACCGCTTTGAGGGCCTGCTGCTGAAACGGGAACACTTGCTGAAATCGAACACGTATTTCCACAAGATCCACCCCGACGAAGCGCAGGAAGTCGACGACCGTCTCGCGGCGAAACAGAAGAAACCTGCTCCCACTCCTTCCACCCCTGCCGCATGACGCCGATCAATCCCGACCAACTTATTGTTCAACTCACGCAGTGGGCGTTGTCCTTTCTGGACAGCTATCCGCTCGTAGCCGTTCTGGTGGCAATCCTGCTTTCCACCGTGCCTCTCGTCGCCGTATTTCCAATATGCTTCGCCATTACAACGTGGCTGGAGCGCAAGGGCCTCGCGCGAATTCAGAACCGCATCGGTCCAAATCGAACTGGTTTTCTAGGCATGCTTCAACCGATTGCCGACGGCATCAAGATGTTGCTCAAGGAAGACATCGTGCCGAAGACCAGCGACCGCCTCGCTCATTTCCTCGCTCCGGTCGTGTTGATGGTTCCGGCTTTCACGATTCTTTCCGTGTTGCCGTTCAACCGCAACATGATCCCGGCCGCCGTCGATACCGGCGTGATTCTCTTTTTCGCGCTCGGCTCGGTGAGCACACTGGCGGTGTTCATGGCCGGCTGGTCATCCCGCAATAAGTATTCCCTGCTCGGCGGCATGCGTGCCATCGCGCAGATGGTGAGCTACGAATTGCCCCTCGTCCTTTCGGGTGTGACGGTGATCATGATGACCGGGTCGCTCGATACGACCAAGATCGTCGCGCAACAGCAGCTTTCCGAATGGATTCAAAGCAGCAACGCGGGATTGCAATGCCTCGGCCAGATCATCGGCTGGAATGTGTTCACACCTTGGGGCTTCGCGGGCTTTCTCATCTTCTTTGTCGCTTCGCTGGCGGAAATCAATCGTTGCCCATTCGATCTGCCGGAAGCCGATTCCGAAATCGTGGCGGGTCACCTGACTGAATACAGCGGTTTCAAGTACGCACTCTTCTTCATGAGCGAGTATGTGAGCGCCTTCGCGATCAACGGTCTCTCCACCACGCTGTTCCTCGGCGGCTGGAGCGGTCCGAATATCCGCCCTCCGTGGTCGGATGATCCCAATGCGCTTCTGATCCCCGGCTTTGTCTGGTTCTTCGCCAAGATGTTCGCGCTGATGCTGGTCATGATCTGGATTCGCGGCACGCTGCCCCGCCTCCGGGTGGATCACCTGATGGGCTTCGCGTGGAAATTCCTCCTGCCGCTCGCCATCATGAATATCTTCGTCGGCGGGTTCTATTACTACGCTCCCCGCTGGCACGGCATCCCGGTCGTCGGCTGGCCCATCGGTTTCCTCGTGATGTACCTCAGCTATGAATGCATCGGCCGCCTCAATCGCGGACCGAAGACCGCTCAACGCGTTTACCACTACGCCTCATGATCATCGCCTTTTCCATCCTCTCCGTCATTGCCGTGATCAGCGCGCTGCTCGCCGTGCGCCTGCGCAACCTCGTTCATGCCACGCTCACTCTGATGGCGTTCTTCGTCGCACTGGCCGGACTTTTCATCCTGCTGATGGCCGAGTTTCTCGCCGCCGTGCAAATCCTCGTCTACGTCGGCGCGGTCGGAATCCTGATCCTGTTCGCGATCATGCTCACTCAACAGGTGACCGGCAATGTGAAGGAACATATCGAGGCGCACGGCGCGTTGTGGGGTCTGGCGGGAGCCACCGCCGTTTTGCTGACGCTGCTGTTGCCCGCCATTTTGAAAACCGCCCTGCCGTTGCAACCGGTGGTGGAAACGATTGATCCGTCCGTGCGCGCACTCGGCTTGAATCTGATGTCGCCGTATGCCATCGCCCTGCAAGTGATCGCATTGCTGTTAACGGCTGCCCTGCTCGGCGCGGTGGTGATTGCCATCAGCCCGGAAAAATCCGAGGAAGAAAAGAAGTCCTGATTATGGTCCCGCTCCACTATTATCTGGTTGTCTCCGCCATTCTCTTTTTTGTGGGATTGCTCGGCGTGCTCACGCGCCGTCACGCGATCATCGTCCTCATCGGCGTGGAGATCATGCTCAACGCGGCCAATCTGAACTTCATCGCCTTCTGGCGTTTCGGCCCGAATCCGGACCTGCTCCTCGGCCAGCTTTTCACCCTGTTTTCCATCGCCATCGCCGGAGCGGAAGCCGCCGTCGGCCTGGCCCTGGTCATCGCCGTCTATCGTTTCTACAAGACGCCGGACCTCGAAAAAATGACGTCCCTTCACGAGTAATCGCCCATGCCTGACAATTCCTGCATCCTCTGGATCGCCGCCATCCCGCTCTGCCCGCTGATCGCGGCAGCTGTGATCGCGCTGATCAAACCGTCGTGGAAACGTGCCGCCGTCGGCGCGGGTCTGCTCGGCCTCGGCATCTCGCTCGTGCTGTCGCTTTACGCGCTGAAGCTCAACATCGAGAATCCCGCCACGCGCTTCTACAATTTCCAGTGGATGCAACTCGGCGGCGCCAGTGTCGATTTCGGCGTGGTGCTCGATCCGCTCTCGGCCTCGATGGTGGCCATGGTCACCTTCATCGGTTTCCTGATTTTCTTCTACTCCGGCAACTACATGGCCGAGGACCCGGATCAAACGCGGTTCTTCTACTACCTGTCGCTCTTCGCGGCGGGCATGCTCGGGCTGATCATTGCCAACAGCCTTCTGCTGCTGTTCATGTGCTGGGAAATCGTCGGCCTCGCGTCGTACCTGCTGATTGGATTCTGGTACAGGAAGCCGTCCGCGGCCGCTGCGGCGAAGAAAGCGTTCATCACCACGCGCATCGGCGATCTGGGTCTCTTCATCGGTCTGCTCTGGGCGTTCAAGGAAACCGGCACGTTGCTCTTCTACAATAACGGCACCGGCCTCCTCGAAAGTGGCGTGACCACGATTGCCACGGCGGGCGAACCGCTCTTCGGCATCAGCGCGGCCGCCGGCATCAGCACCCTCATTTTCATCGGCGCGGTCGGCAAATCGGGTCAATTCCCGCTCCACATCTGGCTCCCCGACGCGATGGAAGGTCCGACCCCGGTCTCCGCACTCATCCACGCGGCCACGATGGTTGCGGCGGGTGTGTTCCTCGTCGCCCGCACGATTGTTTTGTTCCAAGCCGATACCGTCTCGCTCACCATCGTAGCGTGGGTCGGCGGCATCACTGCCCTGTTCGCGGGACTCATCGCAATTGGCCAGAATGATCTCAAACGCATCCTCGCCTATTCGACCGTCAGCCAGCTCGGCATGATGATGCTCGGCCTTGGCGTCGGTGGCACCGCGCCCGGCATGTTCCATCTCCTCAGCCACGCGTTCTTCAAGGCGTTGCTCTTCCTCGGTGCCGGATCGATCATTCACGGTTGCCACGGCGAACAGGACATCCGCAAGCTCGGCGGCGTGCTCAAGAGCATGCCGATCACGACCGCCTGCTATCTCTGCGGCGCGGCGGCCTTGTGTGCCTTCCCGCTGACATCCGGCTTCTTCAGCAAGGACGAAATTTTGCTCTGTGCGTGGACCAGCAATCGACCGCTCTTCTTCGTCGGCGCGGCCGCGGCGTTCTGCACGTCATTCTATATGATGCGCCAGATCTGCTACGTCTTCTTCGGCAAGACCCGCTCGCACGGTCATCCGCACGAAAGCCCGTGGCCCATCACCGCGCCGCTCGCGATCCTCGCGATCTTCGCCCTCGCCTTCGGCGGCATCGCCAAACACTTTGAAATCGCCACGTATCTCGACGCTGAATTCACCGCGCCGCACCACTCCCTCACCGTCACGGTGGTCAGCCTGGCCGTCGCGCTCGGCGGTTTGCTCGTCGGTTTCTGGGTCTATGGCTTCCGCCGCACGCTGAGCGCCACGGAGCCGGACGCGATTGAAAAAGTTTCCAGCCCCGGCTATCGCTTCCTCGAAAATCGCGGTTATCTCGACGAGCTGTATGCCGCCACGGTCGGCGCGCTCTGGAAATGGCTCGCCTTCGCTGCCGAAATGATCGACGCGTTCCTGCTGGTCTTCAGCGAACTGATCGTCCTCGGCGTGCGCCAGCTCAGCAATCTTTTCGCGTTCCGCGGCGACCGCCTGCTTATCGACCAATGGAGCTTCGACGGCTTCTGCCAGACACTGCGCAACGCCTCGTTCGTCACCACCCGCGCGCAAAACGGTTACCTCACCAATTACCTGCGCTTCATCGCCCTCGGTGCGGTGCTGCTCGGCGTGCTCTTCTGGTGGTCCGCATTTTAACGGCTTGCAACTATGATCACCGCAATCACTTTAATTCCCCTCATTGCCGCTCTCGGCGCGTTCCTGCAACCGGGCCGCGACGGACGCCTCGCCCGCGCCTGGGCGCTCGGCGGTTCTCTGGCTTCGCTCGCGCTGACGCTGAAACTCGCGTGGAGCTTCATCACCGTCGGCGGCGGCGTGCAATTCGTCGAACGCCACGAATGGATTCCCTCACTCGGCATTCAATATTTCGTCGGTGTCGACGGACTCAATTTCCTCCTCCTCCTCCTCGCGGCCATCATCGCGCCCGTCTCGGTGCTCGCCTCGTGGGATGTGCAAGACAAGAAATCGATCTACTTCCCGCTCCTGTCGCTGGAGTTCACGGGATTGTTCGGCGCGTTCACCGCGTTGAATTTCTACCACTGGTTCCTCTACTTCGAACTGAGCCTCGTGCCGGTGTTCTTCCTGATCAAATTCTTCGGCGGCGAACGGCGCGACGAAGCGGCCATGAAGTTCTTCCTCTTCACCGTGCTCGGCAGCGTGGCGATGCTCCTCGGCTTCCAGTTGCTCTATCTCAAGACCGGCACGTTTGATTTCCTCGCGCTGGCCGGACTCGCCTCGACCGGCAATCTCCCCGCGATGGTTGGCCCGCTTTACGGCTGGATCTTCCTCGCGGTGTTGCTTGGCCTGTGGGTTAAAACTCCGCTCGTTCCGTTCCATATCTGGCAGCCCGAAGCGTACACGCAAGCCCCCACGGCGGTGAGCATTCTCCTTTCCGCTTTGCTCTCGAAGCTCGGCGTGTACGGATTCCTCCGGCTGATCCTCCCGATCTTCCCCGAGGCGTTCAAGGCCCACTCGGTTTTCCTGCTCACGATCACGGCGGCGACGATCCTGCTCGGAGCGTTCGCCGCGATGCGCCAGAACGATCTGAAGAAGTTGCTGACCTATTCCTCGCTGAACCACGTCGGCTACTGCCTGCTCGGCATCTGCGCGGTGGGCGCGACCCGCACGGGATTGAACGTCGATGCACAGACGCCCGCACTGCAAGGTGCGATCCTGCAAATGTTCAGCCACGGGTTGACCGTTGCAGGATTGTTTTACCTCGTCGGTCGCCTCGAAGCCCGCACTGGGTCGCGCTATCTGACCGACTTCGGCGGCCTCCGCGCTGTGACGCCGCGCTTCGCGACACTCTTCACGATCCTCACCTTCTCCTCGATCGGCCTGCCGTTCCTGGCCGGGTTCGCGAGTGAATTCCCCATCTTCTACGGCAGTTACGGCCTCGCCCCCGTCTTCACGCTCGCGGCGATTCCGGCCCTCCTCACGACGGCGATTTTCCTCCTCACCATGCTGCAGCGCGTCTTCACCGGACCGCTCGTGGAAAAGTGGAAATCGATTCCCGATCTGTCGCTGGTGGAATGGATCACTGCCGGACCGCTCATCGTGCTCATCGTCTGGGTCGGCGTCACTCCCGGCTACTGGCTGCGCGCCAGCTCCGAGGTCGTCGATTATATCCTGAAAAACTACCGCTAACTTTATGCTGCCCCTTTTCACCGTCATCCTCAGCTTCGTGGGCGCGCTGGCCGTCGGCCTGACGCCTCCCGAACGTCTCCGCACGATCCGCTGGACCGCTCTCATCACCGCCTTGCTCGGACTGATCACCGCGGCGTTCGCCACGCTGCAATACCACATTGCCGACGGCGGTTATCAATCGGTCGTCAGCCTCCCGTGGGTCACCTCGCTCGGCATTCAGTTCAAGTCCGGCGTCGACGGTATCAGCCTCTCGCTCCTCCTGTTGACCGGCCTCATCGCTTTTTGCGGCGTCCTGTTCTCATGGGACATCGAACATCGCGCGAATGAATTCTTCGCCTTCTTCCTCGCCCTGATCGGCGGCGTGTATGGTGTTTTCCTTTCGCTCGACTTGGTGATGCTCTTCGTCTTCTACGAGATTGCGATTGTTCCGAAGTATTTCCTCATCGCCATCTGGGGCAGCACGCGCCGCGAATACGCCGCGATGAAGCTCGTGATCTACTCCTTCACCAGCAGCTCGCTCATTTTCTTCAGCTTGCTCGCCCTCTACTTCGGCGCGGGATTGAATACCTTTGACCTCACCCGCCTCACCACCGAGGCACACTATTCGCAGACCTTCCAGATCGTCGTCTTCCCGATTGTCTTCATCGGCTTCGCGGTGCTAGCCGGTATGTGGCCCTTCCATACGTGGGCGCCCACCGGTCACGTGGCCGCGCCAACCGCCGCCTCAATGCTCCTCGCGGGCGTGGTGATGAAACTCGGCGCGTACGGCTGCCTGCGCGTCGCCATTGGACTCCTCCCGCTCGGCGCGCAACATTGGGCGCAATGGATCGCGGTCATCGCAGTGATCAACATCCTTTATGGAGCCTTGATCGCCCTCGTCCAGTCAGACTTCAAGTTCGTTATTGGTTACTCAAGCGTCAGCCACATGGGCTTTGTCCTGCTTGGTCTCGCCACGCTGAACACCACCGGCCTGAACGGCGCGGTGCTGCAAATGTTCTCCCACGGCGTGATCGGCGCCCTGCTCTTCGCGCTGGTCGGAGGTTCGATTTACCGCCGCACGCATACGCGTCAACTCGCCGACTTTGACCGCCTGATCGACCGGATGCCGACCATCGCGTGGCTCTTCATCGTCGCGGGTCTCGCCTCCATGGGCATGCCCGGTTTCAGCGGCTTCGTCGCGGAACTGCACGTCCTCATCGGCGCGTGGCAGCAGCCACTCTTCTCCGTCTGGATTCTCGTTGTGGCGGGTCTCGGCATCATCGTCACCTTCGCCTATACGCTGATCAAGATTCACGAAGCGTTCTTCCGCCGCTCGGCCACCGCGAATGATCCAGCCCATCCGCTCCCCGAAAAGTATCCGCCGTTGACCTGCCCCGAAACAGTCGCCCTCGTCGTGCTCATTGCGGCCGCGCTGGGTGTTGGTCTCTATCCGAAACCCTTGATTGAACTCATTAACTCCGGCCTGGCTCCGCTCGTGGCCGCCCTCGCAACCGGAGCGGTGACCCCATGAATTATTCGATTCTCCTGACGGCGCTTCTGCCGGAACTCTTCGTCGTCCTGTCGCTCTTTGCCGCCCTCGGCGTAGACTACGGACTGCTGCGCCATCATCCCCTGCCCACCCGCAGCCGCATTGCTGCAAGCATCGCCTGCATCGGGCTGGTCGTCGGCATCGCCGTCATCATCGGACAAATGTTGTGGTTCGCGCCCCGCTCGCTGGGTCAGGATCAGATTGTCCTCACGTCGTTGACTCTCGGCGCCAAGGCGTTGCTCTTCGGTCTCGCCACGATCGTTTGCATCCTGTCGGCCGATCAGGCACCGAACACGCACGTCAGCGAATACTACGCGCTCATTCTGCTTAGCACGCTCGGTGCCGGATTCCTCGTCTGCACGGAGAACCTCCTGCTCATCTTCGTCGCGTTGGAACTGGTCAGCCTGAGCCTCTATGCGCTCACCGCCTTCAACAAATCCTCGCGCGCCTCGGCGGAAGCGGGTTTGAAATATTTCACCTTCGGTGCCGTCTCCTCCGCATTCCTGCTGTTCGGACTCAGCTATTTCTATGGCGTCGTCCAAACCCTCAACCTGCACGATGCCACACTCGCGATCACCTCGCTGGAAGCCATTCCGCCGCTGTTGCGAGTGGCTATCCTGTTGATTCTCGTCGGTCTCGGTTTCAAAGTCGCCATGGCCCCCTTCCATTTCTGGGTGCCGGATGTTTACCAAAGCGCGCCCACCCCGGTTGCTGCATGGATCGCCAGCGGTTCCAAAGTGGCTGGATTCTTCGTCCTCATCAAGATTCTCCAACCCGTCGCCATCACGTCCTCAACCAAGGCCATCTGGATGGGTGGAGTCGCCCTCGGTGCCGCGTTGAGCCTCCTCATCGGCAATCTCGGGGCGTTGCGCCAATCCAATCTCAAACGACTCCTCGCCTACAGCGCGGTCGGTCACGCTGGATACATGCTCATCGGCGTGCTCAGCGGCACGGTGGAAGGCATGGCCGCCGTCCTCTTCTACGTGAGCATCTACGCCCTCGCCAACCTTGGCGCGTTCGGTGTGATCAATCTCGTCAGTGATCGCAATGGACTCACCGCGGACATTCAGGACATCGCCGGCTGCTGGAAACGCAGTCCGCTCCTCGCGCTGCTCACCGCCGTCTTCTTCCTCTCCCTCGCTGGCATCCCGCCGCTGGCGGGATTCATTGGCAAATTCTATCTCTTCTTCTCCGCCATCGAAGCGCAGCCCACCATCGCGAAGTGGTATGAAGGCGCGTATTGGCTCGTCGGTCTGGCTTTGATCATGAGCGCTGTCTCGCTCTACTACTACCTACGCGTGCTCAAGGTTAGCTTTGTCAACGATCCGGTTGACACACCCGCACCGATCCGCGTCACGAACGCCGAATGGATCTGTCTCGGCCTTCTGGCGCTGCTTGTCCTCATCGGCGGTATGTTCCCCGATCCGATCATCCACTTTATCCGGTGTTCGCTCGCGGGTTGAATGGAATTGGAATCAAATCCAATAAATTTCGACCAAAAGTTATTGCCAGAATTCACCGAAACTCATAGATTCACAACTCCCCGTTACAACTTTGCGCGGTTAGCTCAGTGGTAGAGCACTACATTGACACTGTAGGGGTCAACAGTTCAAACCTGTTACCGCGCACCATTTTTTCGCCGTTTCCTTCTTCAGCCTTTTCAATCTCCCTATCATTCAGTTGCTTTGCACTCGTTTGATTCGATCTATGATCAAATAATAAAAGCGAATGAGGGAATCGTGATACTTTTGTCATTTGTGCTTTTGTAAAACAATTGAAATAATCACGCCATGAGGAGATTACTTTTTCCAGTGGTGATTTGTCTTATTGCCGTCACAGCGCGAATCCATGCAGGTCCTGCTACTATTCGCTTCGATGCGTTTGGCCCAGCAAATCTGAAAGCCTCCTACGCTGCAACGGAAAATAACCAGGGACTCAACTGCGGCTACGCCGCCTACGCACTACTACCGGGAGCAGGCTTCATTCGCAAAGATGCGGGTACGATCGAGCTCAAAGTCAAACTCCCCCACGATCTCCGGCCCTATAGCGATTACCGCACACTCATTTCCTTGCCGCCCGCTCCAGGACAAAAGTTCAATAATCAGCTCTCGATTATTTTCACCCCCGAGGAGTCAAAACTCGGTTTCTCCGAGGGCGGTCTGGTCTTCACTATCAAGAACGGAACCCAGTCCTACCTGATTAATGCGAAAGGACTCGATTGGAAAGCTGGCTCCACACACACCATCGCTGCAACATGGGGCCCGACAGGCATGCGGCTCTATCTGGATGGCCAACTCGCCGGTGAAAATCCGTACACGGGCGGCTTTCAATCCGATGCTCCCTCCGCCATCAGCGTGGGACGCCATGCCACCGGCGGCATGCCCGCCAATCTGATTCTCGACGAACTCAAAATCTCCGATATCCAGCGCGATGCAGCTTATATGACCGCACAAGCGAAGCCCGGTCAGGCTCCGCAGCTCGATGCCAATACCCTCGTCCTTATGCATTTTGACGGTTCGCTGACCTTCGAGGGCGAGATCACCGAATGGCGCGCCAGCCAGTCCTCGATCCTTGCGATCAATCCGCGAGACTTCAACATCGACTCTGCCAATAATAACATCTACGCGCCAGGAGAGGATGTCGCCGTCGACGTTATGCTCTTCAATTCCCGCTCTGGAAACACCATCCCGCTCACCCTTACCGCCACGGCAAAGACCTTCCGAGGCGCGGAAGCCGCCAAGGCCAAAATTCAGGTGACACCCCAAGATAAGGCGGGCTGGCAAAGCCTGACGGTTCCTCTTCCACTCAAGAACAAGATCGGATGGTATTCAGTCAACGTGGAAATCTCCACCGGCGACAAGGTGCTCTCCAGCTTCGACACGCCATGTCTCGTCATCCCCCCTCCGGCCAAGTCGCGTTACGAATTCGGCCTCGATTACTATGGCTCCACCTATGTTCCATGGTCTTCCATGAAGAAGCTGGGTATGACATGGATTCGCCCGCACAATAATCACTGGAACTGGCACCTAATGGAACCCCGTAAAGGCGAGTTTGACTTCACCCGCACCGATGCGGACGTCGCCGCTGCCGCAGCGAATGGAGTCAAGATCATGGCCGTGCTGGGTCTGGCTCCGGAGTGGGCCGCTGTGCGCCCGGATAATTACGACGAATTCAAGGGCGGTCCCAACGAGTGGAAGGTCAATTCGTGGAAATACAATTGGCGTCCAGGTAATCCGGAGGAATACCGCAATTACGTCACCAAGCTGGTCGACCGCTACAAGGGCAAGGGCATCTACTGGGAGCACTATAACGAGCCCGACTGGCACTTACCGCAGACCGTGGGCTTCGCCTACGGCGGCACCACGCCACAATTTGTCGAGCAGATGAAGATCAATGCAGAGGTCATCCGCAAACTCGACCCGACCGCGAAGATTCTCTTCCCCGGTATCGCCTGCACGCCGATGGCCGATGCAAACTTTGTCCGCGACGTGATCAAGCTCGGTGGCATGCAGTATTGCGACATCGTCGGCATGCATAGCTACGGCGGAAATCCTTTCTTCGGCACGCAAATCAAGCTGTTCCGCGACGCCGGCTACAAAGGCGAAATCTGGCAAACAGAAAAACTCACCAGCCGCAACAACATGGACGGCACCGGCTATCAGGATATGTACCTGTTGCAGATTCCCGATATCGTGGAAACCATGGCGATGGATGTCCCCGTCTACATCGCCCATCCGCATTTCGATTACTTCAAGCGCGGCGTGCCGCAGATTGAATCCTTCGTAGTCCCCTTCTTCTATCGCATGATAGGAGAACGCACCTATGCGGGTCGCCTCGCTGGTTTCAATGTGCATTACTTCGACGGCAAGGAGGGTCCGCTCCTGATCTCATGGGGCAAGACCGATCTCAAAATCCAGGTCGGAGTCGACAAAGTGAAGGTCACCGACCTGTTCGGCGAAAGCAATCTCGTCGATACCCCCAATGGAGTCCTCACACTCAAGGGCTCTCCCGAAGTCCGCTATGTCACAGCTGCGCCGGATTTACCGTTCAAGCTGGCACAGCTAAAGCAGCCGGAAATTTCATTCCAACCGTTGATCAACGGCAACTTCGAAGATCTCGACGGAGACGCCGGCATCGGCGCATTGATTCCAAAGTCCTGGCCCCCCTCCCCCTATCACGACAAGGGACGTTACGCCGCCGATACGAAAATCTACAAGGAAGGCAAAGCGTCCCTCCGTCTGGAAAGCCCCAAGGAAGACAAGGAAACCGTCGTACAGGACATCACACTCATCAGTGGTCACGCCTACGAGATCTCTGGCTGGATACGTACTGAAACCGCGAACGCTACACCCTCCACCAAGCCCAAGGCGGCCGTCTCAGTCTGGTCGCGCTCGCTGAGCAAGGAGCTGGCAGTGCTATCTGAGTCGAATGCCAATAGCGGCGAATTCCGACGCTTCACGGCCCGCTTCACCGCTCCAGCGAACAATCCGGATAACGTGATCTCCATCGTGGTCTATGCCGGAACGGACAAAGCGTGGTTCGACGGCCTGGAGCTGAAAGAAGTGAAGTAAGGGAAAAGTCGCTTCCGGTAATAGGGCGGGATCGTACCGCCCTATTACTTTACTTTGCGCCGTGACGGAAGATCACGACCGGAATCGTCATCAGTAGAATTTTGATATCCAACCAAAGCGACCAATTATCGATGTACTCGAGATCGAGCCGCACCCATTCAGCGAAATTCGTGATTTTGTTACGACCACTGATCTGCCACAGACAGGTCAGGCCTGGTCGCACACTCATCCGGCGGCGTTGCGTGATGTCGCTGAAATTCTCCGTTTCGTAGAGCGGTAACGGGCGGGGGCCCACCAGACTCATCTCGCCCTTTAGCACGTTCCAGAGCTGGGGCAATTCATCGAGACTTGTCTTGCGCAGCCATTTCCCAATGGGCGTCACGCGCGGATCTTTATCCACCTTGAATACGGGGCCGCTCATCACGTTGAATGCCTGGAGCTCCTCACGTGTCTGTTCTGCATTGGTCGCCATTGTGCGAAACTTATACATCGTGAATGGCCGGCCATAAATCCCACTGCGCCGTTGAGCAAAGATCACCGGACGGCCCGATGTACACCAAACCAGAAAAGCCAGAATCACCATCGGCAACCCAAGGATCGCAAGCAGCAGCGCAGAGAGGAACCAATCCATCGCGCGCTTGGTGATCAACTCCCAGGAGGCGTCTGGAGTGGAACGGAAGACCAGCAGAGGGCGGCCCGAGAATTGGTCGAATTGCGGCTTGGCCAATGAAGTACGGAAAAAGTCAGCGCCAATCCATGCCTCAATGCCTTCGGACTCGCAAATGTGCAATGCTTCGCGGATCGTCGGGAAATTAGCATGCTCAATTGAAAAAATCACCACATCGATCATATCGTCGTGCAAACGCTTGATGAATTGCGGGAGCGGCTCCGTGTTCAAATCCACCCTGCCGCAAACCTTGTACAAGCCGCCGGGCACATTCTTGAGATCGGTGTGCCAACCCTCAAGATCGACATTCGCCCCACAGAGTAGGATATGCTGCCGGTTGATTTCCGAGCGGCGGCGGCGATTCACCAACGACCAGGAAAGCATCTCGCGCAGGCAAAGCGTCGCCGTAGCCACGGGCACAAAGAGAATCATCGCCGCGCGGCTCATCGTTTGTTGCGGCACGCGAAAAACGACGATAAAAACCGCCAGTACGAACACGAGAATCGCCACGCTGCGCAGCGCCGTGAAAAAGCTCTGCATGATCGATCCGGAAAAATTAAGACGATAAAATCCCTGTCGCTCGAGGATGAATGGTCCGAGGGGAATGATCAGCACCAACATCCAAATGTAGCCGGAAAACGGAGCGATGGCGGAAATATCGAGAAAGGACAATTCCGGAACCAGAGTGTAACGGATCGTGTGCGAAAGCCATAAGGCGAAGCACAGCAGAAAAGCGTCTAGCACCTGAAAGAGCTGAAAATACAATTCCTGATGACGGCGCAGCATCATAACGCGGCCTGCTCCAAGCTTTGCAGAAAGGATTGATATGCCAACTTCAACCCCGTATCGAGGGAAATGCGCGGGGTCCATCCGAGATTTTTCAACCGCGAGATATCCAATAGCTTGCGCGGCGTGCCATCCGGCTTGGAACGATCCCACAGAATCCCCCCATTGTAGCCAGCAAGAGTACTGATTTTCTGCGCCAGCTCGGCAATCGTAATGTCCTCGCCACAGCCGATATTAACAATCTCTCCGCTGTCATAGCTTTCCAGAAGAAAGAGACACGCATCTGCGAGATCGTCGACGTGTAGAAATTCCCGGCGTGGCGTGCCACTTCCCCATAGGGTGATCGTCGCTTGATTCTGTTCCTTCGCCTCGTGAAAACGGCGCAGCAAGGCCGCCATAACGTGCGAGGTCTGTAGGTCGTAATTATCCCCTGGCCCGTAAAGATTGGTCGGCATAACGGAGATGTAATGATCACCGTATTCCTGACGGTATGCCTGACAAAGCCGAATGCCGCAGATCTTGGCCAACGCGTAAGCGTCGTTGGTTGGTTCGAGCGGCCCCGTTAGCAGTGCCGTTTCTGAAATCGGCTGCGGTGCCAGCTTGGGATAAATGCAGGAACTGCCCAGGAAAAGTAGCTTCTTTACGCCGTGACGATGAGCAGCGGTGATGAGGTTATTCTGAATCGTCAGATTTTCAGTTAGAAATTCCACGGGCTGCTGCGAGTTCGCCAGAATGCCCCCAACTTTCGCAGCCGCAACGATGACCATCTCGGGTCGATGCTTCGCGTAGAACGCCTCCACGGCAGCCGACTGGGTCAGGTCAAGCTCCTGCCGCGTCGCGGTCAGCAAATTCGTGAACCCGCGCTTTTGCAGCAACCGCAGGCAGGCCGAGCCCACCATGCCCCGATGGCCGGCGATGTAGATGCGGGTTGAGTGATCCACGAGAAAGTTCTCCCAGCGATCAGGAGCGGATGTCCTTGCCGTCCAGTTGACGTTGCAAATGGGCAATGTCGGCATCGACCATGATTTCCGTCAGTTGCTTGAAAGTCGTCTTCGGCTGCCAATTCAGTGCCTTGCGCGCCTTGGACGCATCACCAATGAGGAGTTCCACCTCCGCAGGACGGAAATAGCGCTCGTCGATTTTGACGTATTTCTGCCAGTCAAGATTGGCATGCGAAAAAGCGACTTCGAGAAACTCTCGCACCGAGTGGGTTTCGCCCGTGGCGATCACATAATCGTCCGGCTGGTCCTGCTGCAACATCAGCCACATCGCCTCAACATATTCCGGGGCGTAACCCCAGTCGCGCTTCGCTTCGAGGTTACCAAGGAAAAGCTCTCTCTGCAGCCCGGCCTTAATGCGAGCCACAGCACGAGTGATCTTGCGCGTGACGAAGGTCTCCCCGCGGCGGGGCGATTCGTGATTGAAGAGAATGCCGTTGCTGGCATGCATCTTGTAGCTCTCGCGGTAATTCACGGTCATCCAGTAGGAGTAAACCTTGGCCGCGCCGTACGGGCTGCGGGGATAAAAGGGCGTCGTTTCCTTTTGCGGCACTTCCTGCACGAGGCCGAACATCTCACTACTCGATGCCTGATAGAAACGGGTCTTGGTCAGGTTTGCTTCGCGTAACGCTTCGAGAAGACGCGTCGTGCCAATCGCCGTCACATCCCCCGTATATTCGGGAATATCGAAGCTGACGCGCACGTGGCTCTGCGCGCCGAGATGATACACCTCGTCCGGATGCAGATCATAGAGCAACTTCATCAACGACGCGGAATCACTCAGATCGCCATAGTGCAGGAAGAGCTTTACGCCGTGCACATGCAAATCCTTGTAGAGGTGATCGATCCGCTCGGTATTGAACGTACTGGCCCGGCGAATGATGCCATGAACCTCATAACCCTTGTTCAGTAACAGTTCAGCGAGGTAGGAACCGTCCTGGCCGGTAATTCCGGTAATGAGAGCTTTAGGCATAAAAAAGTAACCCGAAAACAAACGCCCTTCGCTTATTTAGAGCGGGGCTGGCGCAATTCCACCGTGATCTGCTTGAGTCGTGCATCGCTGCTGTCGCTCACGGTGCGAATGTCAGGATCGTCGGCGAAGGCTTGGTGCACTGCGCGGCGATCAAACGAATTCATCGCCGGAAGTTTTTCCGAATGTCCAGTCCGCCGGACTCGTTCGGCAATTTCCCGCACACGGACGAGGAAATCCTGTTCCTCCTTCATGCGGTAATTTTCCACATCCACGACCACTCGCGCGGGAGAATCCTCCGCACCATGGGTCACGCGGTTGAGCAAGTATTGCAGCTCCTCGAGCGTGTGGCCGTCGCGGCCGATGAGCCGACCGGGATCGCGAGTCAGAACGTTCAAGACCTGCCGTTCGCCACGCGTCTGTTCCTCAATCGAGAAAACAAATCCGAGATGGCCGAGCATCAACTCGAGGGTTTCTTTGGCAGAGCTTTGCACCATGGTGAAACTTTAATCTCTATGAAAATGACTTAAAGCTTTTTTTAACGATTCTTGCCCACAAAGAGACGGTCTGCAAAGACCGTCCCACACTGTCTCCCACTTCTATAATGTGAAGTGCGACTATTTCAGTGCCTTAGTCTTCGGCACGCGCTTCATGATCGGCACCGGCTTGCGCAGGTTGACGTAAGTTTGAATCATCGAGATCAAGTTGCTCACGGTCCAGTAAAGGGCCAGCGCCGCCGCGAAGTTATAGAGCACAAAAAGCAGCACCACGGGCATCCACTGCATCATCTTGGCCTGCTGATTATCCCCTGTGGTGGGTGTCATGCGCATCAGCAACACCTGCGTGGCCGTCATGAGCAATGGCAACGGATTAATGGCGATATTGTAGCCAAGCAACATGAAGCTGGCCACGGTGTCCGGCTGCACGAGATCGTGTATCCACCAGAAGGAATGGCCGCGCAATTCGACCGCACTCTGGAGCATGACGTAGAAGCCGATGAAGATCGGCATCTGAACCAGCATCGGGAGGCATCCGCCGACGGGATTGACGCCGTAGTCCTTGTAAAGCTGCATGACCTCAATGTTCATCTTTTGCGGGTCATCCTTATACTTCTGGCGGATCTGCTCCATCTTCGGTTGCAGCGCCTGCATCTGCTTCATGCTCTTGTTGGCGATGGATTGCAGCGGCCAAAGAACGAGCTTGATGAGAATCGTCATGACAACGATCGTCCAACCCCAACTCGGGATGAACTTGTGCACCATACTCATGAGTGCCACGAGGGGACGCACAATGAAAGCGGTGACATCCCAATGATCCATCGCCAGATTTTCCCGGCGCGGCAAAAGATCCAAGTGCGCGTAGGTCTTGGGCCCCGCGTACAACGAAAACGGCTGCATCACACTCTGCCCAGCCGGAACGGAATAACCAGCTACTACGGCCTGACCACGAATTCCTTCCGGAACTGTGGATGTCTTCGGACCAAAATCGACAAGTTTGATTGGCTCAAACGCCGCGCCCTTGAGCATGAGCTTGTCTCGCGGAGAAAGAATCAAAGTAAAAAACTGATTATTCACCGCCGACCACAATAAGGGCGTCCCCTCACTGGAAATGCGATTGCGCGCTTCATGGGCAAAAAAACCAAAAGTACTGCTGGCCTGAAAATCGGTTACATTTACCTTATGGAACGAGGTACCCTGTTCCAAACAATAGCTACCGAAAAGATAAATCGCATTATCTAGGACGTGACTCGGCGCGGCCGTGCCGACGTTCAGGTGATACTCCGGCAACACCACATCCTTCGTAGTCGGATTGCTCACCTGCTGATCGAGCTGGATTTGATAATTAGGGGCCAACCGGTACGTGCGCTTGAGCACCGCACCAGAAGACAGTACACGCGAGAAAATCACGGTATCGTCCGTCTTTTCCATCGTGTACGGCATCTGTGTGTAATCGCCATCCCAGCCCACGAGATTAAAAATGGCTTCATGACCGTAGCGATTGAGCGTGACCTTCCGCTCGCCCTCATCGACATGCTTCTTCAGTTCCACCGTCTTGATCGCGCCACCCAAGCTGGTGAAGTGAACAATGAAAAGATCGTTTTCCAGCGTGGCAAATTGTTCGACGCCTGCGTTGGCGGGAATTTTCGGCTCGGGTAGTTTAGCAGAAGCCGTCGTATTGCCGAGCGAAGGCACATCGCCATTGGCGGGCTTGCTAGCCGTGGCGGGGACAGCTGACGTCGCCGTAACTGGAGCGGACGCCGTAGCCGTGGTTGGTGCATTTTTTTTGGCCGAACGGCTTGGCCAACGATGCTCGGCGTAGAAATTCCAGCCGACCAGCAGCAGCATGCAAACGACAACTCCAAACCAACTCTTGCGATCCATGAAAAATCCGTTTCTTTCGTTAAATTTTCGAGCGATGCAGCGCTGCGCTGATCGGCCCCTCCGGCACCGGGTCAAACCCGCTGCCACCCCAAGGGTGACACCGTCCGAGGCGTTTGATTGTCAGCCACGCTCCCATGACCAACCCGTGCGTCCGAATCGCCTGCTGCGCATAGTGCGAGCAGGTCGGGTGAAACCGACAACATCCAGACAAGCCGAACGTCGCCTTGAACGGCGCCACAATCCAGCGGTACCCTTCAATCAGCCATATGGCGACCTGTTTCATGGCAGCGATCAAAGCAACTTTATGAGCTGCGTCGACTGATTTTTTGCCGGCCGCTCAATTGCACCATCGCATCCTTCAACTCTACGAAGGTCATTGTGGCCGCTTCCGGCCGCGCCGACCAAAGCCAGAGCAGCTTCCCACCTGTCACTTCCGGGGCGATGAACCGCCGGTATACTTCCCGCATCCGCCGGCGAAGGCGGTTGCGGACATGAGCCGCCCCGATGCGTTTCGGGGTAAAAAAGGCGGATTGGGGTTCTTCTCCTGCCGGAGCCTCCTGCACGAGCAGTACGAACCAGCGATTAGACTGCCGTTTACCCTGGGTCCGAAGCCCTTGGATGACGACGCGGCGGCGAATGATCTGGCGGCGCGGTAATTTCTCCCGTCGCCGCGGATTCGATACGCCGCTGGCCGGTAGCTCCACCAAATTAACCCTTGGTGTGGGGCGTAAACTTGACCGAGGTGCGCTTGCCGGCCAAACGGACGCGGCCCTTGGCGCGACGGCGGCTCAAAATGGCGCGACCGTTCTTGGTGCGGGTACGGCTCAAAAATCCAAACTGACGCACACGGCGCTTCTTCGACGGCTGATAGGTTCTCTTCATAAAATAACTCTTGTTCTGGGAAGGGTAGAAACTACCAGTAACTGCGGTGATGACAAGAGGTTTTTATCGCCAAGGAAGCAGTTTTTTCTCCTTTGGCGCCTCACATACCCAATCCTGCTTGCGGAATAGCACGTTCCCGATGCAACTCGCCGCGGCTCAGCAGGATCAGAAAAGGTAGCCCGCAGTTTTCCGTTTCCCCTACACCAATTCCAATGCGGTCTTCAGCTCCGCTTCAGTATTGTAGAAGTGCGGCGAGAGTCGCAGGTGCGGCACACCCGCGCGATCGTGCCGGATCGAGACGGACACCTTCGCTTCGCTGAATCGTTTGCCGATGGCGACGGCATCCTTGCCCGCGAGCGAGATGGTGGAAATTCCGCTCATCTGCTCGACGGGACGCTCCGCATAGAGCACGGAGAGCCCGCGCTGCGCCGCCGCCTCCACCACGAATCGACGCAAATACTGGAGCCGCTTTTCAATGGCTTCGATGCCGACGCCGACTAGCAGATCGATGCTCGCTTTCATGCCTTCGAGGCCGAGCAGGTAGAGACTGCCCGGTTCGTAACGGCGTGCGCTGGCTTCAAACTTGATCTCCGGTTGTGCGATAAAGTTCGGCGAGCGGACATTCCAGGAACCGACCAGCACCGGCTTGAGTCGGTCGAAATGCTCCTTCTTCACATAGAAAACCCCGGCACCCGAGGGCCCGAGCATCCACTTGTGCGAGTCCGCGCTGAGAAAATCGATGTATTGCGCGTCAATCGTCGTTGCGCCCAAGGATTGAATCCCATCCAGGCAAAAGAGAATCCCGCGCTTCTTCAACTCCTCACCAATCGCGCGATAGTCGAGTCGATAGCCCGTCAAAAAATGGCACGAGGCAAGCGCGACCAGCTTTGTCTTCGATGTGATCGCTGCACGAACCAACTCCGGCGTGATCTCCCCCACGCGCGCAGGTTGTAGCGGAACGATCTTCACCCCGCGCTCGGCGAGATGCTGCCACGGGTAGACATTGGCGGGGTAATCGTCAGGATAGAAAATCACTTCATCGCCCGCCTGCCAGTCAAGGCCCAGCGCCACGAGATTCAAGCCGAGCGACGTCGGCCCGAGCAACGCAATCTCGGACTTGTGCGCCCCGATCAGGCTCGCACCCGCTTCGCGCACCGCTTCGACGCGGCCAATAAAATCGCCCGCTTCCTGTTGATCCTCCGCTGCGGCTTGCGCGCCGCGTTGCAGGCATTCCACCGCGACGCGCGGAATCGGCGACACTCCGGCATGACCGAGAAAGATGCGATTGCGCGTGACCGGAAACCAATCGTGACGGATGGAGTCGTTGGCAATGACGTGCTCAATGGCGGGAGTGGTCATAACACCACCCAGCTTACGCCGATTTTCACAGAGTCAAAAAGAAAAGGCGTCTCGAAGTCGAGACGCCTTTTCCCTCAGCGAACCTACTAGGCTTTCGCAGCCGCGTGATATTCCTGCAGCGACTTCACCTGGAGCGGTTCCTTCTGCATGGAGCGGATACCTTCCACCGTTGCGGCGGCGGCGGCCATCGTGGTCATGACAGGGACCTTCTGGTAGAGCGCGGTGGTGCGGATCTTCACCTCGTCGGCGCGGGCGACTGGCCCGTGCGGCGTGTTGATGATGAGCGCCATCTCGTTGTTCTTGAGCATGTCGAGGATGTTGGGGCGACCCTCGGTGATCTTGAACAGCGGCAAGCACGGCACCTGCGCTTCGCGCAACGCTTTCGTGGTTCCCGCGCTGCTATAAATCTTCAAGCCGAGCTCGACCAATTGCTTGGCCAATTCCACGGCGGCAGGCTTGTCCGAATCGCGCACGCTGATGAACACGTTGCCCTTGAGCGGGAGCGCCGGAGCGGCGGCCATCTGCGCTTTCGCGTAGGCGGTGCCGAAATCGTCGTCGATGCCCATGACTTCGCCGGTCGACTTCATTTCCGGTCCAAGCAAAATATCCACGCCGCGGAACTTCGCAAACGGGAACACCGCTTCCTTAACCGAGTAATGTTTCGGCGTCACTTCCTGCGTGAAGCCGAGTTCCTTCAGCGTCTTGCCCGCCATGATCTGCGCGGCGAGTTTCGCCAGCGGCACGCCAATGGACTTGCTGACAAACGGCACGGTCCGCGACGCACGGGGATTGACTTCGAGCACGTACACAATGTCGTCCTTCACGGCAAACTGGACGTTCATCAGTCCCTTGACGTTGAGCTCTTTCGCCATCGCCAGGGTGGCGCGGCGAATCTCGCTCTTGACCGTATCGGAAAGGCTTGGGGCCGGGATCGCGCAGGCGCTGTCGCCAGAGTGCACGCCCGCTTGTTCAATGTGCTGCATGATCGCCCCGATGACGGCGGTTTCGCCGTCGGCGATACAATCCACATCCACTTCAACCGCATCCTCAAGGAAATCGTCGATCAGCACCGGACGCTCGGGCGAAGCCGCTACGGCGTTGCGCATGTAATAGCTCAGCTCTTCGTCGCTGTAGACGATCTGCATGGCGCGACCACCGAGCACGAACGAGGGACGCACGAGCACGGGGTAACCGATCTTCTTCGCGGCCGCAATAGCTTCCTCCTCATTCGTCGCGGTACCGTTTGTCGGCTGGCGAATCTTGAGGTGATGCAGCATTTCCTGGAACAGCTTGCGATCTTCGGCGCGGTCGATCGATTCGACAGAAGTACCGATGATGTTCACGCCATTGGCTTTCAGACCAGCCGCGAGATTGAGCGGAGTCTGTCCACCGAACTGAACGATGACGCCCCACACTTTTTCGCGCTCGTAGATATTCAGGACATCTTCCAGCGTAAGCGGTTCAAAGAACAGCTTGTCAGAGGTATCGTAATCGGTCGAGACGGTTTCCGGATTGGAATTGACCATCAACGTTTCAAAACCAATTTCCTTCAACGCGAACGCGGCATGCACGCAACAGTAATCGAATTCGATCCCCTGTCCGATACGATTCGGACCACCGCCCAGGATCATGATTTTCTTCTTTTCTGTCTCGCGCACTTCGTCGTCGTCAGTGTCGTAGGTAGAATAAAAGTAGGGTGTGTACGCTTCGAATTCCGCCGCGCAGGTGTCAACCAAACGGTAGCTCGGAACGACGCCCTTTTGCTTGCGAAGCACACGAATTTCACTCTCCGTCTTGTTCCACGCCGCCGCGATCTGGCGGTCGGAAAAACCGAGTGACTTGATCTTCGCGAGATTATCGGGATTCGGCTTCACGAAGAGAATTTCTTCCTCGTCGACAATCTGCTTGAGGTTATCGAGGAACCAGCGGTCGATCTTCGTCAGTTCAAAAATCTGCTCGACCGAGAGCCCGGCGCGGAATGCCTGCCGGATGTAGAAAATGCGTTCGCCATTGGGCGTGGTCAACTTCTGCTGAATGACATCCATCGCGGGCAAGGTGCGACCACCGAGTTTGCCGCCGCTGAAGCCCCATGCGCCGACCTCGAGAGAACGGAGCGCCTTTTGTAGAGATTCCTTGAACGTGCGACCAATGGCCATCGCCTCGCCCACGCTCTTCATCTGCGTGGTGAGAGTCGCATCAGCTTGCGGGAATTTTTCGAACGCGAACCGCGGGATCTTCGTTACGACGTAATCGATGGTCGGCTCAAAGCTGGCCGGGGTCTCGCGCGTGATGTCGTTGCGGATTTCATCGAGCGTGTAACCAACCGCGAGCTTCGCCGCGATCTTCGCAATCGGAAAGCCGGTCGCCTTCGACGCCAGCGCCGAGGAACGCGACACTCGCGGGTTCATCTCGATCACGACCATGCGCCCCGTCTCAGGGCAAACACCGAACTGAATGTTCGAGCCGCCGGTTTCAACGCCAATCTCGCGGATGACCGCGAACGAGGCGTCACGCATGAGCTGATATTCCTTGTCCGTGAGCGTCTGCGCGGGAGCAACTGTAATCGAATCGCCGGTATGCACGCCCATCGGATCGAAATTCTCGATAGAACAAATAATGACGCAGTTGTCCTTGCGGTCGCGCATGACCTCCATCTCGTACTCTTTCCAGCCGAGGAGCGATTCCTCAATGAGCACTTCGGTGACAGGAGACAAATCGAGTCCGCGCTGGACGATCTCTTCGAATTCCTCGCGGTTGTAACCGATGCCGCCGCCCGTGCCACCCATGGTGAACGCGGGACGAATGATGAGCGGATAGCGGCCGATGCGCAGCGCAATGGCGCGCGCTTCTTCAATGGTATGCGCCACGCCGGAGATCGGCACATCGAGCCCAATCTTCAACATCGCTTCCTTGAACAAGAGGCGGTCTTCGCCCTTCTTGATCGCCTCGGCGTTCGCACCGATCATCTGAACATTGTGCTTGGCCAGCACGCCCGATTCAAAGAGCGACATGGCGGTATTGAGGGCCGTCTGACCGCCCAATGTGGGCAGCAACGCATCGGGCTTTTCCCGCTCGATGATCTTCTCCACCACTTCGGGCGTAATCGGCTCGATATACGTGCGATCCGCGAACTCCGGATCGGTCATGATCGTGGCCGGATTACTATTGATCAAAATAACGCGGAAACCCTCCTCTTTCAACGCCTTACAGGCTTGAACGCCAGAATAATCGAATTCGCAGGCTTGGCCGATGATAATCGGGCCGCTGCCGATGAGGAGAATGGAGTGAAGATCGGTACGTTTGGGCATAAAAAGTCAGCGTAGATAGTGGCCTTCGGTTATAAAGCAGGTCGCCCAACGCGCAAGCCCTGAATTGCACCGTCGTGCCGTTGTCACGGGCAAAGAGGGGAAATTGCCAATTTTCAATCGCCAAATACCAATTAGGAGAAAGAAAAAAGAAGTCCGTAGACTTCACAGATGGAAGCCGATTTAAAGGCAAAATCCATTGCTTGATGATCTGATTAAAAATCTGCCGTTAAAACTGCGTGAATCGGCGAAATCTGCGAACACTCCTCTTCTCCAATTGGCATTTGTCAATTGGAATTGATCAATGCCCTGCCCTACGCCGGAATCGGCAACTCGTGCGGTTCCTGATCGTGGTCGTGCGCATGGGCATGATGCGCATTCATCGCCAGGTTCGTCTGTTGCCAGAAGATCGGATCGACCGACAACTCCTTGAGTAAGCGGTCCGGGGTGATTGGCTTGCTCAGGACCACCGCCGCGCCCTTGAGCAGCAGCGATTCCTTTTGCTCAGGCGTGACAAAGCCGCTCATGACGATGATTCGACCCCGGAATGGCAGTAGACGCACCGCGTCGATCAGATCCGACCCGGAAAGACCGGGCATGTTCAGGTCGGTCAGGATGAAATCGAAGTTTTCATGCTCACGCTGGAGCAAATGCAGGGCGTCCTGGCCATCGCTGATGGTCGTGACATGATGCCCCGAGCGAGTGAGGTAGCGCGAGAAGCTGCGCACCACAAGCTCGTTGTCGTCCACGAGCAAAATCCGCGACCGGTGATTCCCCGAGGCGGGCAGCATGGCGGCATCCGGCACGACCTTTTTGACCTTCTTTGCGGCGCGCGCCTCGGCCGGTATTTCGAGGATGAACGTGGAGCCCTTGCCCGGCTCACTCTCGACTTGAATCTTACCGTCGAGCGCATGGATACAGCTCCAGACCACCGCGAGACCGAGCCCGGTGCCCTTCCCCGTCTTTTTCGTCGTGAAGAACGGTTGAAAGATCTGCTGACGCACGGCTTCGGTCATGCCCATGCCGTTATCGGAAATCGTAATGCGTTGAAAAAACTGGGACGTCTCCCCCTGCACCCAATACCCGCTCGTCTCCACCCGAATGCGAGGCGTCCAATCGCTGTCCGGTGACCGCTGCTGCAGACCGTCCAGCAACGTATCGCGGGCATTGAAGAAAAGATTGATGATCATCTCACTGACAAGCGCGCTGGACGTGTAGAGTCGGGGCAAGGTCTCGTCAAATACCGACTGAATCTGAATGCGACGATCGACCGTGCTGCCGATAAGCTTGAGCGTGTTTGAGACGAGGTCGTTCAGGTAAACCCGTTCGCGCGTGTCCGCCGAGCGCCGACCGAGCAAGAGAATGCGCTGGCAGAGCTCCGTGGCCTGTTGGATAGCCTGCTTGAGCGGCTGCAACTCTTCCACGAGTTCCCGGTCCTTGCCCCAAGTCTGCTCGATGGAAAGCGTCTGCAGCATCATCGGAGCAAGGAGGTTGTTAAACTCATGCGCTACCCCGCTGGCGATCTCGCCCAGGGCCCGAAGTTGCCGATTCGATAGTGCGTCGTTGTGATGCCGCGAAGGAGAGGGAGAATCTTGCACGATGGGATCGTTTCTACTCCCGTGATGCCCGCTGTCGCAACAGTGGAAATATGAATTTTTCTTCCTCTTGCGATTACCCCTAAAGGTCGGCGGCTCGCATCCATAAACAGCTCTAAATCAGGCAAGCCAGCGTGACACCGGACCCCATTTTGACACGTTACGAGGCTCCTTCTGGTATCTGCGGTAACGTCTCCACGCCCAAAGCCATCTCACGTTACATTCAGTACCGCTGACGCGGGACGCCAATACTGGGCCAGCGTCGCGCTGGTCATCCTGAACTTGTCGAAAAATCGGTTGGGATGCTTACCAATGTAATAATAAACCTGAAATTGGCTCCATCATCACGAAACAAAAAGGCGGCACACCCGAGGTGCACCGCCTTTTTCATGGCCCCCAAACTGTACCGGGGCAGTCGCATCACTGGTTAGAAGTGAGCGATGATATTGTCACCAAATTCGGAGCACTTGATTTCCGTCGCGCCTTCCATCTGGCGGGCGAAATCATACGTGACTTTCTTCGAGCCGATCGCGCCATTGAGCCCCTTGAGGATGAGGTCCGCCACTTCGGTCCAGCCGAGATAACGGAACATCATTTCGCCCGAGAGAACCACCGAGCCGGGGTTCACCTTGTCGAGATTCGCGTACTTCGGAGCCGTGCCGTGCGTGGCTTCGAAAATAGCGTGGCCGGTCACGTAATTGATGTTACCGCCAGGAGCGATACCGATGCCGCCCACCTGCGCCGCGAGGGCGTCCGAGAGGTAGTCACCGTTCAGGTTCAACGTGGCGATCACGTCGAAATCTTCCGGCCGGGTTAACACCTGCTGCAACGTAATGTCCGCAATCGCGTCCTTGATCACGATGCCAGCACCGGGCTTGCCCGCGGGAATCTTGCACCACGGACCGCCGTCGATTTCCACGGCACCGAATTCATTCTTCGCCACGGCGTAGCTCCAGTCGCGGAAGGAACCTTCCGTGAACTTCATGATGTTGCCCTTGTGGACAATCGTCACCGACTTGCGCTTGTTGTCGATCGCATATTGGATCGCGGAGCGCATCAAGCGATCCGTGCCGATACGGGAAACCGCCTTGAAGCCGATACCCACTTCGACCGACTCATCGACCTTGGCGTCGAGTCCGGCCTGTTTCAAAAATTCCTGACCTTTGGCTGCGGTGCCGAAACGCACCTTGCCGAAGTCCTTCGGGAACGTGGACGAGAGAAAATCGAGCGCCTTCTGCGCTTCGGGCGTGCCGCCCTTGTATTCGATACCGGCGTAGATGTCCTCGGTGTTCTCGCGGAAGATCACCATGTCCACCTTCTCCGGGCGCTTGACCGGCGACGGAACGCCCGTGAAGTACTGCACGGGACGCAGGCAGACGTAGAGGTCCAGCATCTGTCGCAACGCCACATTGAGCGAGCGAATGCCACCACCCACGGGAGTGGTCAGCGGGCCCTTGATACCGACGAGGTATTCCTGAAACGCCGCGACGGTTTCATCAGGCAGCCAGTTATTGAACTTCTTAAATGCGGTTTCACCTGCGTAAACTTCCCTCCACTCCACCTTGCGCTTGCCGCCGTAAGCTTTTTGCACGGCCGCGTCGAAAACGCGCACCGACGCGCGCCAAATGTCCGGACCAGTACCGTCGCCTTCGATGAAGGGAATGGTGGGATTTTCCGGAACGTTCAGTTTGCCATTGGTGATGCTGATTTTGCTCATGATGTGGGGGCCGATTAGGGGATTAGGTTGATAAAATTAACGGATGGGACGAAAAGAGTTTAAGAGGCTTTTACGCTTTCTCAACTCTTTCGTTCCATCCGTTCATTCAGCCGGGGGACTCGATCTCGCTGTTTTTTTACGACAGCTTGCCGACGAATTCGCCGATGCGGGCGAGACCCTGTTCGATGTTCTCCATGCTGGTGGCATAGGACAAGCGAACCGTGGAGTCGTCACCAAAGGCGAGGCCGGGAACAACCGCGACCTTTTCCTTGGCGAGGAGCTGTTCGGCGAACTGTGTGGAGTTCAGACCAGTCTGCGCGATGTTGAGCAGAATATAGAACGCTCCCTGCGGGCGGACGTAACTGATGCGGCCAATGCCGTCAACCAGTTCCATCACGCGCTTGCGGCGGCGATCATATTCCTTGTGCATTTCCATGACACAATCCTGCGGTCCCTTGTAAGCCGCGAGGGCTCCCTTTTGCGCGAAGGAAGTGGGGTTGGAAGTGCTGTGGCTCTGAAGCGAGTCGATTACCTTCGCAACGCCCTCAGGGGCAGCGACGTAACCGAGTCGCCATCCGGTCATCGCATAGGGCTTGCTGAAGCCGTTGACGGTGAGCGTGAGATTGTAGACGTCATTGCTCAGCGTGGCGATGCTGATGTGCTTGGCGTCATCGTAGACGAACTTCTCGTAAATTTCGTCCGAGAGAATCAGGATGTCTTCATCGAGCGCCACGTCGGCCAGACCAGCGAGTTCGTTTTCGGTGTAGACCGCGCCCGTGGGGTTGCCCGGGGTGTTGATGATGATCATCTTCGTGCGGGGCGTCATCGCGTCGCGGAACTGGTCGGGAGTGATTTTGTAACCGCTCTCCGCCGTCGTGGGGACAATCACGGGCACGCCGCCAACGAGCTTGACCATTTCAGGATAGCTCAGCCAATACGGGGCCGGAATGATGACTTCGTCGCCTTCATCGAGGGTGGCCAGCAGTGCGTTGAAACAGGAATGCTTCGCGCCGCAGTTGACAATGATCTGCGACGGTTTGTAATCGAGACGGTTGTCCTTCTTGAGCTTCTCGCTGATCGCGGTGCGCAATTCCGGAATACCCGAAGACGGCGTGTATTTGGTGAAGCCGGCGTCAAGGGAGCCCATCGCCGCGGCTTTAATGTGTTCGGGCGTGTCAAAGTCGGGTTCGCCCGCACCAAAACCGATGACATCAATGCCTTCAGCCTTCATGGCTTTGGCTTTGCTATCAATGGCGAGGGTCAGCGAGGGCGTCAGTTCCTGAACGCGACGAGAAGGTTCCATAATCATTTTTCCAATCTATATTGTGATGTGTTGTGAAGTGGTCAGTTAAGAGCGCAATACGAAAAAAAGCAACCACGTATCGCGCTCTTTGCCTTCAAAAAAGGCCCGACTGGTCTCAATCCCCGTAGAAAGACTCAACCACGGACTTGAAATTATTCTGGCGGACCTTGACGATCCCCTGCTCACGCTGGGCGTTCTCCGCCGAGTCGGAGGCGTGCGCGGCGTTGACCATGATGGTCTGGCCGAATTCGCGGCGGATCGAGCCGGGAGGTGCCTTGGAGGGGTCGGTTGGCCCGAGGACCTCGCGGATCTTGCGCACCGCGTCAACGCCTTCGTAGGTGAGGACGATGCATTTTTCCAAACCAAGCATCGTGCGCTCTTCGGGAGGACATTCACTGGGACAACGGCCCGTCATGAACTTGACGATGTTGTTGAACTGCTGATCTCCTGCGAGCGGTCCGAGCAACTTCGCGAGATTGGCGCGGGTATCCTTGTCGATCTTCAAATCCATCGCCGTCTCGAGCAACTCACCAGCGCGGTCGGCAATCGAACTGCCCAGTTTTTCGCGCAATACCTGGCGAACGGGACCATAGAACTCCTCCGCTTCCGCCACTGACATGCGGTGCAGCTTGATGCTGGTGATGGCCAGTCCAGTGCGTGAGAAAATGTCGATGATGTTGCCCGGGCGACCGCTCGGGTAACGGAAATTGTCGGGCTTGATAATGACCAACGTCCGCTCGTGCTGCGGGTCCGTCGCTGTCGGCAAGGTGATGAGCTTGCTATCGAGCAGACCGCCGTCGCCTTCGGAATACTTGGCCCAGATCTTCAACTTGGTGCGGGCTTCCTCCACATTGGGAGAAGCGAGCACCGCGGGTTCAAAGTAACGGACCGTGCCATCCCGGTTAAGAATAAAGTCGCCGTAAGTCTCACGGATGGTTTCGCCACGCGGAGAGTTCTTCTTGATGTTGCCCACCGCTTCACGCACCTTGCGCACGGCATCATCGCCGCGGAACAAAAGCATCATCAGACGCTTGCGCTGGCCGGAGATCGGATCAGGAGAGAAATTCTCCTTGATGTAATCGCGAATCAGCTCCTGGATGAAGCGATCCTGAGGGTCTTTGTCTGTCACCACGTGCTTGTTATATTCTTCCACCAGTTGGGCGCTGGGGGCAAACATCTGCGCGCTAACCAAATCCAACGCCGTGCGGGTCAGCAACCGGGCGATGATACCCCCGGTGCGTGATTTCGAGACGGTGTACGGGTTAATAATAACGTAACTGAGTTCTTCGGCCATAAAAAGGGCAATCAACGTAAGGATGTGTGTTCGTCACGTCAACGATAAATCTTATTAATCAAAAAGCCGGGGTTATACTGAATGACCTTTCAAGCCTACATTTTGGTAGCTCTACCCAGATCATTTTCGGCCACAATCCACTCGGTGACCGGCTTTCCATCGAGAATGTGCTCCATCAAAATCCGTCGGCAACGTTCGACCGTTACCTGCGCATACCAAATCCCTTCCGGGTACACCACCAGCCACGGTCCCCGCGTGCAAATCCGGAAGCAGCCGACCTTCGTCCTCATCACTTCCAGGTGGAGATCCTTCGATTCCGATTTCAGATAATCCCACACCTTCTCCCCTTCCCGGGGCGAACAGCAGTCCGGCCCGAGGCATAAAAACAGATGCTTCTTGGCGCCGGCAATACCAGCCTTCTTTAATCCGGAGGAAAGAGATCGACTCATAGGACGGTGGGTTGAACGGCACTCAACATGGCATCGGCCAGGCGCGTATGCAAGTGGTAGCGGCGGGTGTGCTCTGCGCCGCAGCGACCAATAGCCCGGAGTCGTTCCTTGTCCGCCAAGGCGGCGCGAATAACCTTTTTGAGACCGTCTTCTTCCACGTTATAGTAAAGTGCATGCTCCCCATCGAGGTATGGTTTATAGCGACGGATATTCGGCTGATTGATCACCGGCACCGTACCGACCAGCAGGGATTCATGGTGTCGAGTGCAATCCCACTCCGCCCCTTCCGGCGAAAAAACCAGCCAGGCACGCGACATGCGCTGCAGATACTCCCGATGCGGTATGGCCTTGTCGGGAATATCGATGATCACGCCCTCTTCCTGCGCCAATTCCCGCAATTGCCGCAAGCCGTCGGGACGAATCCATGAATAACTCACCCCGCCTGCAAAAAAGACATCCACTGTCTTTTCCGGGGCGATGCAGTCCGCGAGATAGTCGACCTCCGTCACGCCGTAGGAAAGAGGGCGAATCTTTTGCGCCCATTTCTGATAGCGGGGCGAACGGCTGACATTGAACACGCATTCGTTGCGCTTGTCCTGCCAGAGAAACGCCTTGAAAAGATTCACCGGGCATTGTGTTTTATAATAGAGCGTACAGGCTTCCAGCAGCGGCCAGTTTTTGCGCGCGATAGCCTGGCTATCCTCCCATTCGTACACGATCAATGGTACTCGATACTTGGTGATCGTCGGTAAAAGCAAGTGCGGGCCAAAGCTCGCAAACGAGGTAAAAAAACGTTTAATGAGCTTCAGCACGTTCGAAAGCCAGAAACGGCCCGGACGCCACAGTCCTTCCGCCAAACCGAAGCACACGACCGCGTCATACCGGCCCTCGGCCAGCTCCCGACGTAACCGCAACCACTCTTTCCACGTGAACATCTTTTGATGCGTCGCCACCTTGTCTCGATCTTTCGGTGGACAAAAAATACCCGTCCCCCGCTTCAGCAGCTCCTTCACGAAACGTTGATTGGAGCAGGGACGATATAGAATCAGGACCCGCTCGGGAGACAGGTTGTTCAAAGTGGTATCACTCATAAATGCATAGGGGAGCGCCGTTTCACACTTCCCCGGCCAGACAGTACGACAGAATCCGTTTCTAGCAAGCTCGCGCTTGACCACAACGCAATCTGTCCGCACCCTTTGCGTGTGACTCGCGCTCGATTACTCCTTCTCGGTTCCGCCATGCTCGGCCTCACGGGCTGCTACGCTCCTTCAGGCGAATACGGCGGCAATATCTATGGAGATCCTTCCGGTCCGTATGGCATCCAAGGGGCGGATGTTGTGAAAAGCGAGGAAGTCGGCACCGGATTCGATCCCTACGGCGGCATCTACAACTACGAAGAAGTCGACTTCGGCCCACCCACCTCACAGCCATGAACCGTCCCCTCCCCCTCCTCATTTCCATCCTCGCGCTGCTCGCAACGCTCAGTCCCCTGACCGCCGCATCGACCACCACCATCACCGCCAAGGAGCTGAAACGTTACGTCGACTACGCGAATGCCCACAATGGCGACGCGCGCGCGTGGTACGATCTCGCCATAGCAGCCAAGCGAGCCGGTCAAACAGATGTCGAAAAAGCCGCGCTCGAACGCGTGGTGGGCATCAACGCCATGTCGGCCAAGGCTTGGAACAATCTCGGACTGCTCCACTTTAAATCACATCACTACCCCGAAGCGTTCGATTGCTACCGCAAAGCGGTGACAGTAAACGACAAGTATGCAGGTGCCTGGTTGAATCTCGGCAACACCTGCCGCGCCATGAAACGCTACAACGATGCCGTGGAAGCCTACAAACGGGCCATCACGATCAATCCGCGATTCGCCGGAGCATGGTATAGCCTCGGCAATTGCTACGCATCCCAAGGCAAATATCCGGACGCACGCGAATGCTTCCTCAGTGCGGTGAAAATCGAGCCGACTTATTCCCGCGCTTGGTACAGCCTCAGCCTCGTACGCAAAGCCCTCGGGGAAAACATCGAAGCCGACGCCGCCATGAAACGCGCCGTCCAGCTCGAGCCCAATCTAGCCAAATAGGGCTCGATCCACTCGGGCGCGGTGGTTTGAAACCGCGCTCCAGTTCATTCATACTTTTCCGGCAACCAACGTCATGCGGGGCCAGTACCAGACGATCTTGCCATCTTCCTGACCGATCCGGTACACCTCGCGAATGAAGCTCGGCACGCGGGCGACCATCTCCAGAACCTTCTTGCGATTCTCTTCCGTCGTATTGGCCACCTCGAGATACCAATTGATATCCGGCATCTTCAACGACTGCAGCTCGCACTTCGCCACCGTCAGACCGGCCAGTTGACACCACTGTTTCCAGTCCCGGGGACGACGCAATTTCACGTGGCTCGGATCACGCAGCTTCTCCAGCTCATTGAGCCAATCGCCCGCCTCCGGGTGATCATCCAGCACCACCCCATCGATCACCACGAAATGACCGTACATCTTCAACACCCGCGATGACTCCGCCACGAACTTCTGAGGATCGCTGAAATGATGCGGTGCCACGCGGCACGTCACGATATCGAACGTCGCATCCTCGTACGGCAACGCTTCCGCCGGATGCTCCTTCAACGTCACCGTCACTCCGCGCTCCGCGGCCAGTTCGCCCGTGCGCTGCAGCATCGCGGGCGTGATATCACTCGCCGTCACATCCAGTCCCTGCGAGGCCAGGTACACCGCCGTGTGACCGCCCCCCGTCGCGACGTCGAGCGCTTTGCGACCGGGCTTGATGTTGAGCGGCTTGATCGCCGCTTCCACATCCGCCACGTTGGCGAGAATGTGGTCCTTGCCGTAACGTTCGCTCTGCTTGCCGAATTGTTCCGCCGAGGCAGATTGAATCTCGTCGAGCGTCTTGGGGAATTCGCCCTTCTTCACCTTTTCATACCACGCGTTCAGCATGACAAAATCCGACGGCAACGATGTGACGCCACAGTACAAATAGTTTCCGATCACGCCCGCAAGCGCATAGTCCGCATACGTCTGCCGATCTCCCAGCAGAAACGGCGTCTGAGTCAGCCGCTGCTCGAACGGTTTGATCTTGCGGATAAATTCCGCCGTCAGCTCCAGAACGTCCCGTTTCCATAATTCCAGACAACCGGCTCCAAATTTACGTTCCTTGTGACGGCGAAAAAGGCCGCGCTCCAAGTCCGTCTTGATCCAGCTTTCCCAATAAGCATCGCCGATCCTGAATCCCGCGCCCTCGCAATCGTTCTCGATGTAATGCGTGATCACCTGCTGCAGCCCCGCCTGATTCTGCGGGAATAATTTCAACTGGGCGATCATGTCAATGTGCCGCGCCACATCCTGACCGCCCTCCGCCTGCTCCCAGATGGTCTCGCGCGAGAGCAAATCCTCGATCACGGGCACCTGATAATATTGCCCCTTCGTCAGCATCACCACCGGCGACGGTTCACAAATATTGAGATTCACCACCTCGTACGGCACCCCCGAATGACGCAACATCCATTCAATCGGAATGCAATACGGACTGTGCGCGTACTGATACAACCGGATACGAGGCTCATTATTCATGACAAACCTTTCTTGGGGGCTCTGCCCCCATACCCCCTCCAAGGGTATGATACCCTTGGAGGTTTGGAGGGCGGAGTCCTTCAATCATAGCTGGAAAGCGATCTTGCCGCCACGCGAACTTTGCTGGGCGTGTTCGAGCGCCGCCTTGGCTTCCGAAAGCGGGTAACGTTTTTCGATCGGCACCCGGAACGCGCCCTGGCGAGCCAGCACCGCCAACTCTTCCCAGAGTTGCGTCACCTGTTCGCGCGACGCCTTCTTGTACCAGCGCGACACCCAGAAGCCGCGCAGCTGGATATCCTTGAAAATCAGAAGCCCCGTCCCCACGCGAACCGGCTGCTTGCTCATGCCCCCGTACGTCACCATCGCACCACCCGGCGCGAGCGCGAAGCTCATGCGGAACGAACTGTCGCCGCCCACCGTGTTGAGCGCCAGTTTGATCGGCGCGCCCGCCGTGATCTCTTTCAGCTTGTGACGGAGGTTATCATCATCCAGCACCACGTAATCCGCTCCGAGCGCCTTCAGTTCGGGAATCAGTTCCTCGCGACGCACCAGATTGATCGACTTCAAGCCCCGCGCTTTCGCGATCTCAATCGCGCACCGGCCCACGCCGGAATTCGCTGCATTCTGGATAAAGAAATCGCCCGCGTTCAGCTTCACGAACTCCGACAGCATCAAGTACGCCGTGGCCGGATTCACACTCAGCATCGCCGCCTGTTCGAGCGACAGTCCTTCCGGGAACGGCACCACCTCGGCGGCTTCCGCGACCACGGCCTGACGCCACGCGCCGAGCGATTGCGGCGGCTGCACCCATTGCCCCACCTTGAGATCCTTCACAGCGGAACCGACCTCGGCCACCACGCCGACCGACTCGCGACCGCCCACGGCGGGCAACGGCGGCAACGTGGCGTACGTACCCTCCAGCGTGTTCACGTCGCTTGGATTGATCATCGCGAGTTTCACTTCGATGAGTACCTGCGTCGGGCCCACCGGCGGTAAATTTTGTTCTTCGACGCGAGCAACTTCATGCGCTTTGCCGTGTTCAGAGTAGGAGACAACGAGCGTTTTGTTCATAAAAAATCAGAAAGAGGGGTTAAGGTTTTTCAGTCAAAATTTGCACATCCGGCAAGCCGCGATACAGGCCGTCGTAATCCAGACCGTAGCCAATAATAAAATGATCGTCGATTTCAAATCCGACCCAGCGCGCCCGCACCGCCTTGTCGCGCACCTTGCGTTTGCTGACGAGCACGCAGATCTCCACCCGCTTTGCGCCGAGCTTGAGCAACCGTTCCCGCACCGACGCGAGGGTCAGTCCGGTATCGAGCACGTCATCGACGATCAATACCTCCCGCCCCTTGAACGACCTCTCGATGCCATCGAGCCCGCGGATCTTGCCCGTCGACGCGGTGCCATGATAGCTCTTCACCGGCACGCACCGCACCTCATACGTCGGCGGCAACTCGCGCAGCAGATCCGCCAGAAAAAAGATCGCACCGTCCATCAAGCCCAATACGACCGGCTTCCGCTTCGCGTAGTGACTCTCGATGGCCCCGCCCAACTCCCGCACCCGCCGTGCAATGGCGCGTTGCGAAATCAACGTCTTGCCCGCTACTGTTTCCGCACCGTGCATTTTGCCACTGGATTTCATTTTCCCTACAATGAGTACTAGACCTCATGAACATCAATGCTAATTTTGAGCTTATGACCCCGGAGGCTTCCGATTCCACCGCGTGGCAGCCGTACCAACCGCGCCAGCGGCGACGTATCCTGTGCGCGTTTCCGCGCTACAGCCAATCCTTCGGCACGTTCAACCACGCCTTTCCGCTCATGGGCAATGTGAAAGGCTTCATGCCGCCGCAAGGCATCCTGCTCATCGCCGCGCTCGTCCCCAAGGAATGGGAAGTCCGCTTCATCGACGAAAATATCCGTCCCGTCACATCCGAAGATTTCGCTTGGGCCGACGTCGTCCTCACTTCCGGCATGCACATCCAGCGCAGCCAGATCAACGACCTCTGTCGTCGTGCCCACGCCGCCGGAAAACTGATCGCTCTCGGTGGTCCCTCCGTCTCCTCCGCGCCCGATTTCTATCCCGAAGCCGACATCCTCCATTGCGGCGAAGCCGGAGACAGCACCACGCGACTCTGGGAATACATCGACCGCACCATCGAGCGGCCCAGCGAACAACTCATTCTCCGCACCGTCGAACGGCTTCCGCTCACGCAATTCCCCTCGCCCGCTTATCATCTCATCGACGTGATGCAATACCTGCTCGGCAGCGTGCAATTTTCCAGCGGCTGTCCCTACACCTGCGAATTCTGCGACATCCCCGGCCTCTACGGTCGCAATCCACGCCTCAAGTCCCCCGAGCAGATCATCCACGAACTCGACCAACTCGCCGACGGCGGCGCGGTCTCCGTTTACTTCGTCGACGACAATTTCATCGGCAACCCGAAAGCCGCGCAGGAACTTCTCCCCCACCTCATCGCGTGGCAAAAAAAGCGCGACTATCAAGTGCGCCTCTCCTGCGAAGCCACGCTCAACATCGCCTCGCATATCAAAATCCTCGAGCTCATGCGCGAAGCTTTTTTCACGAATGTCTTCTGCGGCATCGAGACGCCTGAACACGGCGCACTCAAGTTCATGAAGAAGGGGCAAAACCTGCGCGCCCCCATTCTGGAATCGGTCGACACACTCAACCGCTACGGCATGGAGGTCGCCTCCGGCATCATCATGGGACTCGATACCGACACGGATCTCACTCCGCAAGCGATCATGGATTTCGCCGATCACTCCAATATCCCGATCATGACGGTGAACATCCTCTACGCCCTGCCCAACACGGCGCTTTATGACCGACTTGAAAAAGCCGGACGCCTTCTCCCCAACGCCGACAGTCGCGACTCCAATATTGAATTTCTCATCCCGTATGAAGAAGTCGAAGCCCGCTGGAAAAAAGTGATCGGTTACGTCTTCGACGCCAAAAATCTCTACGCCCGCTACCACTACAACTCCGTCCACACCTATCCCAATCGCGTTAAACCGAAAAATCCGATGGCGCAGGCCACGTGGCCCAATATCCGGCGCGGCATCGCCATTCTTGGCCGCATCCTCTGGCGTATCGGCCTCCGCTCGCCCTATCGCGCCGAATTCTGGAAAATGGCCTGGACGCAGATACGTCAGGGCAACGTGGAAAACGTCTTTCAGATCGCCATGGTCGCGCACCACCTCATCACCTACGCGCGGCAATGCGTCCGCGGCGAAATGCAATCCTCAAACTATTCCGCCCGAGCGACGGAAAAAGACGACAAGGAATTAGTGGTGGCGTAAAGAGAAGGGAGGCTGCCGCCTAAGACACGAAGAGCGGGAGCTCAGCCCTGCGCCATGCGGCGCAGCACGCTGACAACTACCCCCTGGATGGCCAATTCCTCGATCGGCTCCAAGTTGGGGTAATCCGGATTTTCCGCCTTCAAAAAGTAACCGCCATTGGCTTTCACCAGGCGCTTCAACGTGCTCTCCCCGTCTAGCAACGCTGCCACAATATCCCCTGCCCGCGCTTCCTTCTTCTCCAGTACTACCGTATCGCCGGAGAGAATGCCCGCGTCGCGCATGCTATCGCCCCGCACCCGCACCGCGAAGGCCCGTTGCGGATCGCCAATGCCCAGTGTCGCTGGCAGAAACCGCATCGTCTGCGGCGCTTCGCTGCCGTCGAAACGATCCGGCAGTCCCGCCGGGATGGAATCGAACAGCGGCAACTGCACCGTCTCGTCATCCTCCGCCTCGTTCTTCGGATTCACCAGTTGGATCCCCCGCGAATGCGCCTGCCGGATGATCAACTTTGTCGCCTCCAGCTTTTCCAGAATGTACGACACCGCCCGTGGGCTCTTGAAACCGCAATGCTCCTGAATCTCACGCACCGTTGGGGGGCGATGATTCTCGTCGGCGTAGGCTTCGATAAAATCCAGTACCATCTGGCGTGAATCCCCGGAGCGGCGTTCGGCGGTTTTCATGATTAATACTTTTGTATAATAGAGAGCCACCCGATGTCAAGCCTGCCATGGGTAATAAGAGATTATCCCTAAAATAGGGAATGGTGTCAGAGCCTACTGCTGACTTAGAATTAGTAGCGCATCGCGGGCCGATTCATACTCCTGCTCCACGTGACTACCCGCCCGCAAAATTGTCGCCGCATCGTCAACATGGCCAGCTTGTTCGATCTCCAGGCATAACGCCACCAATCGACGCGCCCCGAAATTTCCCGCACTCCCCTTCACCGCGTGCGCATGCTTTGACGCCATCTTCCAATCCTGCGCCGCGATCGCGTCGGCAAGCTTTACCAGCAACTTCGGCGTGTCATTCACGAAACTCTCCACCAATCGCTTGAACATCTCGTTCGAGCCCGGCGCGTCGAGGGAGCGCAATTGTTCCAATGCATTCACATCCAGATCCGCATTCATCTTCCATCCTCCTTTTAGAATCTCACAACCCTCAGACCTCGATAATCCTTCCATCCCGATCCAATGCCGATTCCAGCACCGAGGGAGCGACACCCCATTTGCGCGCGAAAAACTGTCTCTGCGCCCGGCACGATTCCGCGTAGTGCTGCCCGCCGCTGGTAATGCCTTCCGTGTGATGCACCACCGTCATGCGACCATCAACAATCAAATCATAACCCTCGGCCCGCACCGCCATGCCGTGATCGATATCCTCATTCTGCGTCGGTGAATAATGCAAGTCGAACATCCCCGCCCGCTCAATCGCCTTGCGCCGGTACACCACCAGAGCCCCGCTCATGAAATTCGTCAAATACAGCGACCTCCACGGTGCCATTTTCTCCTCCGGCTGATTGGAAGCCATCTTCGGATACAAGCGCAACGGTGCCACATAATTCGTCTGCCCATCCACCCGCGGCACCAACATCGCGGGCAGCACGGCCCCCGCCAACGGGAATCGCCGCAATGTCCCCACCAAATGGCGCAATCCCTCTGGCGGCAACTCCACATCATCATCCATCCGCATCACGATCGGAGCTGTGCATCGCGTTAACAGCCAGTTCAAACCAGCAGGCACGCCTATATTCACCGGGCTGCGCACCAGATCAATGAAGAATGGATAGCCCGCTCCCATCAGCTTGGAGAGATACCTTGTCACCGGCTCGCCACTGCCGTTCAATAAAAGATGCACGCGCAATCGCGGATAATTCACCTGCGACAGCTTCGACAGGCACACTTGCAATTTCGGCAGCGAATTACCCGTCAGCATGATCACCTCCACGCTCGGCTCCTCCGCGTCCCACACATCGAGTAGATCCTCGATCATCGGTCGACCAATCGGCGTCCCGTTCCATCTCTGGCGCAAATGATAAATATTCGGCACCCGCGGGTCCCATCCCCACTTCGACTGCCAATGTGAATAGGCCGGGCACTCCTCCTTGGGATACTCCACTGCGGCCTCATTCACAACCGCCGATACATCCGAGGCACAGCCCACTTCAAATCCCGCCAACCGCGCCTGCAAACACAGGTCATCGATCAACAAGTTCGGCACCCAGCCCTTTCCCTTCACCACAAAGTCCGAATCGAAACCCGCCACCTTGTCCAGCAAGGCACGCCTCACCAGCACGACGGAACCCCAAACCGATTCCACCGCGGTCACCGTCGGCGAAGCCGTCGCCACCCCGGGCATCTCCCCCCAAAAACGATTGATCCGCTCCGCCGCCAAACCAAGCGGAGTCAGAATACGACGCCCCGCTGAAAAGACCCGCACCGCACGTTCCTCAAACCATGTGAACGGCTTTAAAGTCGTCGCGCCCACAATACCCAGAGTCGGATTCACCAACATGTGCGCTTGCAGGCGATACCCCGCCTCAGTCGGATCAGCCACGTCGCCCGACACCAATAAAACATCCTTGCGACTCGAGGCAATGCCCACCAACGCCGCTTTCCAGTCGGCATCCGTCCGTGTGATAAACGTCTCAAAGTCTGCAGTCATGGTGGCGTCGCCGCATACCATCAGGCAACTCTTACCTACAACGGCACATTGCCCGGAAATAGTTAGAGCTGTCGCAATAAAAGACGGAGAGTTTTTTGATTGCGCTTGCGAAATTGAAATGAGACGCAGGCATCCATCCCCAGCGTGCGACGGAAGCCCCGGTCATTCGGGCGACTTCCCTATTGCGAGGGGACAGTCGTTTTGTTTATATCAATCACACATGGCACGATCTGATTCGAGTCCCTCCTCCCGGCGAACTTCCGCATTAGCCCCACGCCGGACCAAGCTGAGCGCCCATCATCGTTCCGGCCTGACGGAAAGCGCAGAGGACTATCTGGAGTGCATTTCCAATTTGATCCAGCGCAACGGTTTTGCCTCAGTATCGGATGTGGCGGACACCTTAGACCTAATTCGCCCCAGCGTTTCCCTGATGATCAAGCGGCTGGCGGATGGCGGCTATCTCAAGCGTGAGCCGTACCGGGGATTTGTGCTGACGCCCAAGGGTCAGACAATTGCCGAGGCGATTCAACACCGGCATGCATTGCTGACGGAATTGTTTGTCCAGATCGGGCTCGATCCGGATCAATTCCAGAATGATATCGAGGGACTGGAGCATCACCTTAGCGATGCAGCTCTGCCCCACTTTCAGAAGTTGATTCGACACCTTAAGAAACATCCGCTGGCTTAAGAGCCCGTTTACAATCTTTTCGGGGCGGCACTGGGGCCGGAAGGCACCGTAACAAAGCCTGCACCACCGCCCAGCCGCAAAATTCCGGGTGATGAGGCTGACTTGCCAAGCCAATGGAGTTGGGGTAAGATCTCTACGATTTCCATGATATCGTCTGCATTCCATAAACGAATCGTCCGTCCAGCTTCGCCTTCAAAAGCCGGGGCGATGATGTTTCGTCGCCTGGCGGGTCATGGAAACTCTTAAAAAATAAATCACAGATAACGAGTCCTCCAGTCACCGCCGAAAGTTTCCCTTCGGCGGTTTTTTATTTCCGCCCTCGGTCGAAACGTTCGGCTCACTGGAGTTTCGAAATACAAGGAAATCGATGCGAAAAATTTGGAGCGAGAGCAAGCCCACGCTGGTACTGGCCTTTCCGATGATGGCCGGGCAGCTCACCTTCATGCTGCAGGGCATGGCAGATACGCTGATGATCGGTCACGTGGGAACAGTCGAACTGGCCGCCTCGGCATTCGTCAATGTATTGATGACAGTGCCAATCGTGGTCGGCGCGGGACTGTCTTCCGCAGTCTCGGTCCAGGTATCCCATGCTTACGGCGCCAGTGATCATCGTGGCATAGGGGAGGCTGTGCGCCATGGTGTGGCGTGGGCCGCGGCATTGGCCGTGGTGGTCACGGCTTTTTTATGGAGTTTGATTCCAGTATTGGGCTGGTTTGGGCAACCGGAGGAAGTCGTGGCCAAGTCGCCGCCGTTTCTGTTTTGGATGGCCGCCTCGATGATGCCGATGATGTTGACAATGTCGCTGAAGAGTTACAGCGAGGGGCAGAACAAGGTGTGGCCTGTGTTCTGGATTTTGGCCGGTAGCGTGTTGTTGAATATTATTCTCAACTGGTGGCTGATTTTCGGCGGTCTCGGCGTGCCCCCGCTTGGGCTCACCGGGACCGGATTGGCGACATTTCTGGCGCGATCCATTGCGCTCGCAGTGCTCTGGTGGTATTTGCATGCAGAGGAGCATTTCGAGGAGAACCGGCCGGAGCGATGGCTGGCGAAGCTGGATCACGCCGAGATGTGGCGGCTGGGCGTGATCATGGTGCCGATCATGGGGCAAATGCTGCTGGAGATGAGTGTCTTTGCGCTCACGGCGGTGATGCTCGGCTGGCTCGGCGCGGTGCCACTGGCGGCGCATCAAGTAGCCATCACCTGCGCGGCGACAACTTTCATGCTGCCGCTAGGATTGTCGCTGGCTTTGACGATTCGCGTCGGACAAGCTGTAGGCTCCGGGGAACGGGACCGTGCTGGGGCGATCATTCTCGGCGCGCACACATTGAGCCTGGTGATCATGGGCGTGACGGCGGCAGTCTTCTGCATTTTTCGCGAACCAATCGCGCGGGCCTTCACCAGTGATGCGCCCGTCGTGGCAATGGCGTCATCGTTGCTCGTGCTGGCAGCCATTTTTCAACTCTTCGATGGAGCCCAGGTAGTGAGCATCGGCGCGCTGCGCGGACTGAAGGATGTGCGCGCCCCAGCCGTTCTGGCAGGAGTTTCGTACTGGGGCATCGCCATGCCCCTCGGCGCATGGCTGTGCTTCGGCGTGAAATGGGGAGCCGTGGGTTTCTGGATAGGCCTGGCTACCGGACTCGCCTTCGCCGCGGTGGTGCTGACCACTCGGGTCTGGGTGAAATTAAGGGAATAGGAAGTCCGCAGATTTCGCCGATTCACACAGATTAAAAAGACAAAAAGCGTTATCAGAAAGAAGGACCACCAAAATCACTTACTTGAATTTCCGAAAAAGCCTTTAAAAAAGCTGCTTCCATCGGCGAAATCTACGGACTTCCCTCTTATTCGCGCGGAAATTCAACCCGTAGCGCCGTGGCTGCAGCGAGTCGCTGCAGGTAATCCGCTCGCGGAATTTCGAACGCACCGAGTCGTTCGGTCAGCGGAGAAAGCACCTGCGTGTCAAAGAGCTGAAAGCCCGCATCGCGCAAGCGGAAGAGCAGATGCGTGAGCGCGATTTTCGAGGCATCCGTCTCGCGGTGAAACATCGATTCCCCAGCAAAGAATCCGCCGATGCACACTCCGTATACGCCGCCGACAAGTTTGCCTTCCTTCCACGCCTCCACGCTGTGCGCATGGCCTGCGCGATGAAGCGCCGTGTAGGCGGCTATGAAGGCCGGGCTGATCCAGGTCGTTTCGCGACCGGGCGCAGGCTTCGAGCAATTCTGGATCACACTCGCGAAATCGCGGTCGAAGGTCAGCTCGAACGGCCGCTTCTTCATTTTATCCGCGAGGCGACGCGGAGGCTGGTAGGTCTGCAGATCAAAAATCGCGCGGGGATGCGGCGACCACCACGTGATCGGTTCGTCCGTCCACGGAAAAATACCCGAGCGATAGGCCAGCAGAAGTCGCGGCACGGACAAATCCCCCCCAATGGCCAGCAAACCGTCGCGATTGCAACGGTTCGTGTCAGGGAACTGAATTTGTTCGGGATGCAGAAGAACCATTTCAACCTATTATCGTAATTTCAAAATCGAAAAGGCAAAGCGGAAAGCAAGCCATCGGTTGACGTTGACGGTTGATGGCCACTGCGCCATAAAGCAGTTCATGGGTATATGGATTCTGGGGTGGATTTCTGCGTTATTGCTGGTAACGATAACGGGCTTTTTTGCTCGAGATAAAAAGTGGTATCCCATCTTGTGGATTCCAGCGGTTGGATCTCTTGGCGCCTTCGGTTGGTTGGTTGCGGCCTCTTTATGGGTCGCGCGGGAACACTACTCTAGGATATTTTTTATATTTCTGGTGCAGATCTCACCGATTTTGGTTCTTTTTGGGATGTTGCTTTGGAAACGCCCGCGCGTCTGGAGCCTGTGGCTCTCAACGGCTGGGGTAGCATTTTTTCTGGGAGCTTGGGCGCTTCTTTTCATATTCACCACGGAAACGGTTCGTGTCTGCGTGACGTACCCAAATGGTGAGCCGGTTCGGAATGTGGCGGTTCTTGCGGAGCATTCAAGTAAGTTAATCATTTCGAATTTTTCGTCCGCGATAACCAATTCCGATGGTGAAGCGGTGTTTTATCCGACGAAGCATCGCTATCTCACCAACGATTATCGCGGCTTCACCGCCTTTCTTCTATATAATGGTTCGATTGTTTACTTGAATATGACGCAAGGCGAAGACTCTCCAAAAAGAGAAATATGTGTTTCCTGGCCGCTTATGCCCAATGGACAAGAGGATGCCACCGAGCAGCAGAGAGTGCGCGCTTTTGTATCGAACCGCGATGTCTGGACGATCCCTTTAGTAGTGCAACGGCCTGGGCAGTTTGGTGACAAAGGATTGGCCGCTCTGTGGAAAAAACAGTGGCCGGATGGAGAGATTCGCGATTTGACCTTGGGCGTTACTCGAAATATGGAAGCGTTTCTGGAGAGGTACCAGAGTTGCAAGACGTCCACTAGCTATGAGGAATTTGTGGATTTAAGTGTAATCGCGTCCCTTTTAAAGACGGTCGATTCTTTGCAGCGAGACAGTCGCAATAGCAATGCGAACGAAATACGCGGACAGGTTTGCGAGTATTTAATGGGTACAGATCCCAAAGATTCAGAGCGGAGACGAGACGTGTTGCGCGAGTATGCCCAGACTCGCGCCGATCAGATGATTCAGTGGTTGAAGCCATCCCTGACGCATGGAGAATATGGATTTCGCACATTGCAAGCGTTGGGGCCGCTAGCGAGGGCTTCCGGAGCACAATTTGCGGAGCTTTATACCCAGAGTGATGACGAGGCAAAGGAAGCTTTCCTGAATTCTTTAGGACACATAGTCCCGGAGCCCAAGGACATTTTATTCCTACTGGAGATAGAGGACGTTCCTAGCGCGTCCCAAGGATTTTCAGTTGCTCTAGGATGTCGGTCTCGCAAAGACATTGATGCGGATTGGGCAGTGATTCAGGCTTGGATTGACGCGCATACTGGAAAACTGACTCCAGATCAGATTGAGTCGATCAAAGCGGAATTGAAAGATCGAAGAAGGTAAAGGTTGCTTCTTCAAAGGTCGAGGGGCCTCAAACTTTAATAATCTGAATAAAGGAGGGACGAAATGGTGTGGAAGATTGAGTATTTTTTTGGACGGACATGAAACTTAATTCGATTAGTCTCAACGCAGTATAAGCCTATTTAATAAAGTTATTCTGTAGGAAGTCGGGGAATTGTGCTGAAAACTCGTTGCAATTGCGGCGCTTTTCCGCAACGATGAACAGACGTCTATGGATACCGATCTTTCATCGGGCTCGGCTACGGATAGCCTTTCGCCCGCTCTCGCTCAGAAATTGTCTCTTCTCACCACTGGAACCTTTTGCTTTCACCGTAGTTGGGGTTACGGCCTGATCAAGGAAGTCACGGATGATGGTCGCCTGATCATCGATTTCTCCAGCAAGTCTGGTCACGCCATGCAGGCGCAGTACGCCGCCGAATCCCTCACCGCACTCGCACCGGATCATATCTATGTGCAGAAGGCGACCGATTTGGAAAACCTCAAGAAACGGATTGCCTCGGACCCCGTGGCGGTCGCACGTCAATGTATCCTCAGTCTTGGTGACAAGGCGACCGCGCAGGCAATTGCGGAAGAGCTTTCGCCCTCCGTCATTCCCGCCAGTGCTTACAAAAAATGGTGGGATTCCTGCAAGCGCGCACTCAAGAAGGATGGCCATTTCTACATCCCCTCTCGCAAGACAGAAGCCCTCCGTGTGCTCGACGCCCCTGCGGCGCTGGGCGAACAGGCGCTCGAAGCCTTCCGCAGCGCGGTGGGTCCGAAAGCGATTCTCGCGTCACTCGATACGCTGCGCAAGTACTGGAGCGAGTTGAAGAATGATGCGCTGGCCGACGAAGTTTTGGCCGCGATCAACCAGACCATTGCCAAGATTCCCCGGACGCAACTTGCCTCGGCCATCGAACTGGCCATTGCCCGCGATGAATTTCTCACCGAAGCCGGACGCCCGAAGGAACAGGGACCGCTGTCGGTGGTAACCTTGACGCCGAAAACGGCCGATGAGTTCAGCGAAATTCTCGAAGAGCTGCCCGGCCTGAAGCAGGTCAAGCTCATGAAGAGCTTGAAGGCGGATCTCGGCGAATACTGGTCCGAGCTGTACGTCGGCATTCTCTCCCGCGCCAATGGCCGCGTGACGGAAGCCATCGTGGAAGCGTTTGTGGAAGACGGTCGCGCCGACGAAATTTTCGCCGCTGTCAACCGCCTTCTGCGCGAACGCAGCATCACCTGCGACTTCATGTTCTGGTTCTGTAAGTCGCGACTGGATATTTTCAAGGATCTGTTCGAACCGCACCTGATCATGGCGATTCTGTCGGTGCTCGAAGCCGATCAGTTCTCCGATTACAAGAAGGGCACCAAGCTGTATGAACTCATCCTCAGCGACAAGGAGCTGATCTCCGCGATCCTGAAGGCCGCGCCGTTTGAAGACGTCCGCGACGTCACCCGCGCGATCCTCCTCAGCCCCGTGTTCGAGGAACTCGACAAGCGTTCGCTCCTGGCAACGATTGTAAAACTCTTCCCCGAAGTGCAGAGCATGATCATCGGCGGTGAAAAGACGACCGAAGACGCCGCCCTCATCGTCTCGTGGGAGAGCCTCACCCGCCGCAAGGCCGAGCTCGAGGAAATCGTCAACAAGAAGATTCCCGAAAACTCCAAGGAAATCGGCATCGCCCGTTCCTATGGCGACTTGCGGGAAAACCACGAGTTCAAGGCCGCCAAGGAAATGCAAACCGTGCTCATGCGCCGCAAGGCCGAGCTGGAGCAGATGCTGACCCGCGCGCAGGGTACCGACTTTGCCAATGTGGACACCAAGGAAGTCAACATCGGCACCAAGGTCACCTTCGTCGACAACGAAAGCAAGGCCGTCTCCACCTACACCATTCTCGGCGCCTGGGACAGCGACGTGCAGCAGGGAATCATTTCCTATCTGACGCCGGTGGCCAAGGCCCTCTTCAAGCGCGAAGTGGGAGAAGTCATCACCCTGCCGACGGAAACCGCCGGCGAACGCAAGGTCACGATCCAAAAGATCGAAGCCTACAAAAAATAACCCCTTTGACAGCCATTACGTCAAAACAACCCTTAAACCTTAACCTAGAAAGTCATGTCAGACACATCCATCGTTAAAATCATTGGTCGTCAAGTGCTCGACTCCCGTGGCAATCCCACGCTCGAAGCCGAAGTTCAACTCGAATGTGGTGCCCGCGGCCGCGCCATCGTTCCCTCCGGCGCCAGCACGGGCGAAAACGAAGCCCTCGAACTGCGCGACGGCATCAAGACCCAGTACCTCGGCAAAGGTGTCACCAAGGCCGTGGCGAATGTCAACAAGCTCATCGCCGCTGAACTGATCGGCCACGACGCGCTCGACCAGACCGGCGTGGATCGCCTCATGCTCGCCCTCGACGGCACGAAGACCAAGAAGAAGCTCGGCGCGAACGCCATCCTCGGCGTCTCCCTCGCCACGGCCATCGCCGCGGCGGACGCCCTCGGCCAGCCCCTCTACAAGTACGTTGGTGGCACGAACGCCAAGGTTCTCCCCGTTCCGCTCGCGAACGTGTTGAACGCCGGCGCGCACTCGGACGCCCCGATCGACTTCCAGGAATTCATGATCGTCCCCAAAGGCGCCCCGACCTTCAGCGAAGGTATCCGTTACGGCACCGAAGTCTTCCACGCCCTCAAGAGCGTGCTGCACGATCGCGGTCTCAGCACCGGTGTTGGTGACGAAGGCGGCTTCGCTCCGAACCTCAAGTCCGCAGACGACGCTCTCGAATGCATCGCCCTCGCGGTCAAGAAGGCCGGTTACAAGCTCGGCAAGGACATCTTCCTCGCCCTCGACGTCGCTTCCAGCGAGTTCTTCGACAAGACCTCCAAGAAGTACGTCTTCAAGAAGTCGGACGGCAGCAAGCGCACCGCCGCTGAACTCGTCGCCTACTACAAGGAACTTCAGAAGAAGTACCCGATCATCTCGATCGAAGACGGTTGCGCCGAAGGCGACTGGGCCGGCTGGAAAGAAATCACCACCCAGATGGGCTCGAACACGCAGCTCGTCGGCGACGATCTCTTCGTCACCAACGTCGAATTCCTCAAGAAGGGCATCGACCTCGGCGTGGCGAACTCGATCCTCGTCAAGGTGAACCAGATCGGTTCCCTCACCGAAACCCTCGACGCCGTCGAGATGGCTCACCGCGCCGGTTATACCAGCGTCATGAGCCACCGCTCGGGCGAGTCCGAGGACAGCACCATTGCCGACCTCGCTGTTGCCTGCAACTGCGGCCAAATCAAGACCGGTTCGTTCTCGCGCAGCGACCGCCTTGCAAAATACAACCAGCTGATTCGCATCGAAGAAGAACTGGGCGCGGCTGCTGTTTATGGAGGGTCGATCTAAATTTTTAGATCCGTCCAAAGTTCCGCTTAAGCAGCGGATGGATGGCAACATCTGGGCGACGCTCGTACAGGTCACCCAGATGTTGCTCATTCTTGCCGTCTTTGCCGCCATGGTGCTTTGCTTCCTGCCGGTCATTCAGACCAGCCAGAAGCTCCAAGCGGAAAAGGCGAAGATCGCCCGGGAAATCGCCCAGGCCATGGAGACCAATCGCCGTCTCCAGCTCGAAGTCGAGCAACTCAAAAACAATCCACTCTACATTGAGCGCAACGCCCGCGACCGCCTCAATCTCGGTCGTCCCGGCGAAGTCATTTTTCGTTTCGATCCCTATCAAAATACCCCCGCCGCCAACTCGCCGGGAGGGAACTGATTCCATTATGTCACTGGGGGGGCGGGACACTCAGAAGTTGCCGGACGTAGCGGGACGCTACGAACTCCAGAAGGTTATTGGCACTGGGGGCCTCAGCACCGTCTACGAGGCATTCGATCGTCAACTGAACCGCACGGTCGCGCTCAAGCGCATGAACCGCGCGGACGATCAGAACGAGCGCAATCTCATCGAGCAGGCGTGGCGTGAATCCATCGCTGCCGCGAATCTCAAGCATCCCAATATCGTCCGCGTCTACGACCTCGGCTTCGATGCCACCGGCGCCTACATCGTCATGGAGCTCATCGAAGGCGAGAGCCTGGAGCAAGTACTCGAACGTGGCCCACTGCAACTGATCGACTTCCTCCATTTTACCGATGAGACGTTGCGCGCGCTCGAAGTGGCACACGAGCACGGTATCGTCCACCGCGACATCAAACCGGGCAACTTCATGCTCGAGCACCTCGGCTCGCCTTTGGGATTCACCGTCAAGATTCTCGACTTCGGCCTCGCAAAGTACGTCAACGCACCGCGACCGCAATCGACCGATCAGATGAATTCCATCATGGGTTCCATCTATTACATGGCTCCGGAACAGTTCAGTCGCAAGCCGGTCGATCACCGCACCGATCTCTACGCTTTCGGCTGCGTGGTCTACGAAATCCTGACCGGATACAATGTCTTCTACGGCGACGCCGTTTCGCAAATCATCCACTCTCACCTCTACGATCATCCCGCGCCGCTGCACCAACTCCGGCCCGAGATCAGTCCCCAACTGGAAACGTGGGTGATGACCTTCCTCGAGAAGAATCCGCTGCACCGTCCCCAGTCCGCGCTCGAAGCGCTGAAGACGCTTCCGCCCTTGGAAGATTGCGCGGCGGTGTAGCGCTCAAATGATATGAAATGGGATTCTGAGCTTAGTAGTGGACTCGTCGCTGGATTGACTGTTGCACTGACGGCTCTGATTGCGAATTGGCTGATGAAAAGTGCGAAACAAGATCCTGCGCAAGACTCAGGAAAATGGATTCTTGACTATGGTTTACCGATGAAGGGCGTATCTATTATTTTTATTCTGATATTCTTGGGCATACTCGTTGGAGCGTCACAGGCTTCACCCAAGGACCATCTGGCAGCAGCTTTAGCCGTTGTGTTATTCGCGGTGATTACGATACCCCTTGCTTTAGAGTCCTTTTTTGTTCGTATTGCATTTGATGATCAGTTTATTTACTGCTTCAGCCCGTGGCGCTCAAACCGCCAGATACCTTGGAGCGCAATTTATAAGCGGCGTTTTTCTCAATCCATGCAGTGGCATATCATAGAAACAAATAGTTACGGATATATTAGAGTTCCTGTTTTTCTTTCAGGTGTTTTGACTTTTCTCAATCGAGTTGATCAAGAGCTGAAGAATCGTTAATCAAGGAGCAGTGAATGTTTGCCCGCATTTTACCATTCACTACTTTGGGTCAGCTTAGACTGGCGATACTTCTTCTTTTATTGCTCGTGGTCGCTTACTTCTCGCAAGCGCAGGTGATTGCTTATCGCTTGGGTTATACCCCGGAGCAATTGACCGGGTGAGCCTATTAGAGCCAGAGGAAGAGTTAGTATCTGGATGATTTGGGTTATAGTTGGTTGTGGGTGAT
>OFJB01000067.1_pt1 | contig 71464 bp, 82 predicted proteins | sample 1775081 | NCBI WGS metagenome assembly OFJB01 (sample SAMN08195771, study PRJEB24354) | sludge metagenome | isolation source: initial sludge from phenol fed wastewater aerobic bioreactor | place: India: Nagpur | collected 2016-06-05 | reverse complement strand
CCGGCGATGCCGGCGCCGATGACGAGGACGCGCTTTCCCATGTCGTTCTCCCCGCCCGCGGCCCCGGAGGCGCCACGAGCGTTTGCCTGTCCGGCCCGCATGCGCGGCGCCGGCCCCGGGCGCGCCTATAACCGGCGCGCTTCCGGGATGGAGGAAGGATACCGCCCCTCCCCTGCCTGCGTCAAATCCCCGCTACCATTCCACCGAGATGTCGCCGGAGACCGTCTGGACCGAGAGCTCGGGCCCGCCCGAGCCGAGGACGAGCTCGACGCGCCTTCCCTCCTCCCCGCCGACGGAGACCCCGCCCGATACCGAGGAGGCCCGCACCTTGGCGTCCGGAGGATCGGGAAGGCCGATCGTGACGTCGCCCGAAACCGTCTGGACGGCGCAGCCCGGGAAGCCTTCCGCGAAGTCGAGGTCGATCCCGCCCGAGGCGCTCTTCGCGGCGACCTCTCCGGACGATTCCTCGACGGAGATGTCGCCCGACAAGGTCGCGGCCGAGGCCCGGCCGCAGGCCTCGAGATGTATGTCGCCCGAGGCGCTCTCCGCCTGGACGCTTCCCGGGCATTCCCTGGCCACGATGTCGCCGCTCAGCGTCTTGGCGGAGACGGCGCACGCGAAGCCCTCGATGTCGAGGTCGCCGGACTTCGTCTCGAGCTCCAAGGCTTCGATCCCGCCGTCGGGAAGCTCGAGCTCCAGTCCTTCGATGGACGGTCCTCCGTGGTTCTCCTCGAGAAGCTCGAGGCGGCCGGCGTGCAGTCGGTGCTGGTCCGCTCGCCGATCACCTGCGACGCGAAGTTCGGCGTGTGCGCCCTGTGCTATGGCCGCGACCTCGCGCGTGGCCATCTCGTCAACATCGGCGAAGCGGTCGGCGTCATCGCCGCCCAGTCGATCGGCGAACCGGGTACCCAGCTCACGATGCGGACCTTCCACGTCGGCGGTGCGGCCTCGCGGGCTGCCGTCGCCTCGCAAGTTGAAGCCAAGTCGGCCGGTACCGTCCGCTTCACGTCGAACATGCGTTACGTGACCAGCGCCAAGGACGAGAAGGTCGTCATTTCCCGTTCCGGCGAAGTGCTGATCACCGACGACCATGGCCGCGAGCGCGAACGCCACAAGGTGCCGTACGGCGCCATGCTGACGGTCGATGAAGGCAAGGCAGTCAAGGCCGGCACCAAGCTGGCGACCTGGGATCCGCATACCCGGCCGATCATCACCGAATACGCCGGTACCGTCCGCTTCGAGAACGTCGAAGAGGGGGTCACCGTCGCCAAGCAGATCGATGATGTGACCGGTCTGTCCACTCTGGTCGTGATCGACAACAAGCGGGGCGGCAAGGCTTCGGCCAAGGGCTTGCGCCCGGTCGTCAAGCTGCTCGACGATGGCGGTCAGGAAGTCAAGGTGCACGGCAGCGAGCACGCGGTGTCGATCGCCTTCCAGGTCGGCTCGATCATCTCGGTGGTCGATGGCCAGCAGGTCGGCGTTGGCGATGTTCTCGCCCGCATGCCTCAGGAATCGGCGAAGACCCGTGACATTACCGGCGGTCTGCCGCGCGTCGCCGAATTGTTCGAAGCACGCACCCCGAAGGATGCTTCGGTGCTGGCGGAAGTCACCGGCACGATCAGCTTCGGCAAGGACACCAAGGGCAAGCAACGTCTGGTCATCACCGATCTCGAGGGCGAACAGCACGAGTTCCTGATCTCCAAGGACAAGCATGTGCTGGTGCACGACGGTCAGGTGGTCAACAAGGGCGAGAAGATCGTCGAAGGCGAACCGGATCCGCACGACATCCTGCGTCTGCAGGGGGTCGAAGCGCTGGCCCGTTACATCACCGACGAAGTCCAGGACGTGTACCGTCTGCAGGGTGTGAAGATCAACGACAAGCACATTGAAGTGATCGTCCGTCAGATGCTGCGCCGCGTCACCATCGTCGAACCGGGCGACACCAAGTTCATCAAGTCCGAGCAGGTCGAGCGGGCCGAACTTTTCGCCGAGAACGATCGTGCCAATGCCGAGGGGAAGATACCGGCAACCTACGAACACATGTTGCTGGGTATCACCAAGGCCTCGCTGTCGACCGATTCGTTCATTTCGGCGGCGTCCTTCCAGGAAACCACCCGCGTTCTTACCGAAGCCGCAATCATGGGCAAGCGCGACGAACTGCGTGGTCTCAAGGAAAACGTCATCGTCGGTCGCCTCATCCCGGCTGGTACCGGTCTCGCCTACCACCGCAGCCGCAAGGCCCAGGCGGCTGGCGAAGACATCGCGATGGACCGTCCGTTCGAGGAAGCTACTGTCGAAAATGCAACACAGGACGCCGATCAGGGGCTCTGATGCAGTAAGGCAACCCCCGTGTCGCGTTGACACGGGGGTTGATCAACCATAGAATCTATGGTCTTTGTCGGCAGAGGCTAATCATTGTCTCTGCTATGGATAACAAAATTGCCGTCGTGCCCCAGTCGGGGCCTGGCTGTTGAAGGAAGTTTGATATGCCGACCATCAACCAGCTCGTGCGCAAGCCGCGCGTCGCCGAAAAGGCCAAGAGCAAGGTTCCTGCACTGGAAAAGTGCCCGCAAAAGCGCGGTGTTTGCACCCGCGTCTATACCACCACCCCGAAGAAGCCGAACTCCGCACTGCGTAAGGTGTGCAAGGTTCGTCTGACGAATGGCTTCGAAGTCATTTCGTATATCGGCGGTGAAGGCCACAACCTGCAGGAGCACTCTGTGGTCCTGATCCGTGGTGGTCGTGTCAAGGACTTGCCCGGTGTGCGTTACCACACCGTGCGTGGCTCCCTGGATACTCAAGGGGTCAAGGATCGTAAGCAGGCCCGTTCCAAGTACGGTGCCAAGCGTCCGAAGGCTGCCTGAGTCATCCGGCAGTTTGAGTAAGTGGCCGCTCCGCTGGGCGGCCGAGAGGGCCGGGGGGGTGAAAACCCCTTCCCGGCTTTTCAACTGAATAGTGATCAAGAGAGGTTGATATGCCCCGTCGTCGTGAAGTACCCAAGCGTGACATCCTGCCGGACCCCAAGTTCGGTAGCGTCGAAGTTTCCAAGTTCATCAACGCCGTGATGCAGAGCGGCAAGAAGTCGGTCGCCGAGCGCATCGTTTATGGCGCCTTCGAAATCGTCAACAAGAAGTCCGGCAAGGACCCGCTGGAGGTCTTCGGTGCCGCCATGTCGAACATCAAGCCGATGGTCGAAGTGAAGTCGCGTCGCGTCGGCGGTGCCAACTATCAGGTCCCGGTCGAAGTTCGCCCGGCTCGCCGCGCCGCGCTCGCCATGCGCTGGCTGCGCGAGTTCGCGCGCAAGCGTTCGGAAAAGTCCATGGGTCAGCGCCTCGCTGCCGAAATGCTGGAAGCCTCGGAGAACCGTGGTGGCGCCGTCAAGAAGCGCGACGAAGTCCATCGCATGGCCGAAGCCAACAAGGCTTTCGCCCACTTCCGCTTCTAATCTACCGAGGGCTTTAACGTGGCACGTAAGACACCCATCGAGCGCTACCGCAATATCGGCATCAGCGCGCACATCGACGCCGGCAAGACCACCACGACCGAGCGCATCCTTTACTACACCGGTGTTAACCACAAGATCGGTGAAGTGCATGACGGTGCTGCCACCATGGACTGGATGGAGCAGGAGCAGGAGCGTGGCATCACCATCACTTCGGCTGCCACCACCTGTTTCTGGAAAGGGATGGACAATTCCTTCCCGGAACACCGCTTCAACATCATCGATACCCCGGGACACGTTGACTTCACCATCGAAGTCGAGCGCTCGATGCGCGTCCTCGACGGCGCCTGCATGGTTTACTGTGCGGTCGGCGGCGTGCAGCCGCAGTCGGAAACCGTCTGGCGTCAGGCGACCAAGTACAAGGTGCCGCGTCTGGCCTTCGTGAACAAGATGGACCGCTCTGGTGCCAACTTCTTCAAGGTCGTCGACCAGATGAAGACCCGCCTGAAGGCGAGCCCGGTGCCGATCGTCATCCCCATCGGTGCGGAAGATACCTTCGAGGGTGTCGTTGATCTGCTGAAGATGAAGGCGATCTACTGGGACGAGGCTTCCCAGGGCATGAAGTTCGACTATCGCGACATTCCCGCCGAGCTGGTCGAAACCGCGCAGACCTGGCGCGAACAGATGATCGAGGCGGCTGCCGAAGCTTCCGAAGATCTGATGAACGAGTACCTGGAAAACGGCGAGCTGTCGGAAGAAAAGATCAAGCTGGGTCTGCGCATGCGCACCCTGGCCTGCGAAATCCAGCCGATGCTGTGCGGTACCGCGTTCAAGAACAAGGGCGTGCAGCGCATGCTCGACGCCGTCGTCGAACTGCTGCCGTCGCCGGTTGATATCCCGCCGGTTCAGGGTGTGGACGAGCGTGAACAGGAAGTGTCGCGCAAGGCTGACGACAGCGAGAAGTTCTCGGCGCTGGCCTTCAAGCTGATGACCGACCCGTTCGTCGGTCAGCTGACCTTCATCCGCGTTTACTCTGGCGTTCTGACCTCTGGTGCGACCGTCTACAACTCGGTCAAGGGCAAGAAGGAACGTATCGGTCGCATCCTGCAGATGCACGCCAACAACCGCGAAGAAATCAAGGAAGTTCTGGCCGGCGACATCGCCGCCTGCGTCGGTTTGAAGGAAGTCACCACCGGTGAAACCCTGTGCGATCCGGACGCACCGATCATCCTCGAGCGCATGGTCTTCCCGGAGCCGGTGATTCACGTTGCCGTCGAGCCGAAGACCAAGGCTGACCAGGAAAAGATGGGTATCGCGCTGGGTCGTCTGGCTGCCGAAGATCCGTCCTTCCGCGTGCGTACCGACGAAGAGTCCGGCCAGACCATCATCTCCGGTATGGGCGAACTGCACCTCGACATCATCGTCGATCGCATGAAGCGCGAATTCAATGTTGAAGCCGCCGTTGGCGCACCGCAGGTTGCTTATCGCGAATGCATCAAGAAGGCCGTCGAACAGGAAGGTAAGTTCGTCAAGCAGTCCGGTGGTCGCGGTCAGTTCGGTCATGTCTGGCTCAAGATCGAGCCGAACGAAGCTGGCAAGGGCTACGAGTTCGTCGACGCCATCAAGGGCGGTGTCGTTCCGCGCGAATACATCCCGGCGGTCGACAAGGGCCTGCAGGATGCCATCGGTAGCGGTGTGCTCGCCGGCTTCCCGGTCGTCGATATCAAGTTCACGCTGTTCGACGGTTCCTACCACGACGTTGACTCGAACGAAAACGCGTTCCGCATGGCGGCTTCGATGGCTTTCAAGGAAGGCATGAAGAAGGCCAGCCCGACGCTGCTCGAGCCGATGATGTCGGTCGTCGTCGAGACCCCGGAAGACTACATGGGTAACGTCATGGGCGACCTGTCGTCGCGTCGCGGCATCGTTCAGGGTATGGACGATCTGCCGGGTGGTACCAAGGAAGTTCGTGCCGAAGTGCCGCTGTCCGAGATGTTCGGCTACGCCACCTCGCTGCGCTCGCTGTCCCAGGGTCGCGCCACCTACACCATGGAATTCAAGCACTACGTCGAAGCGCCGAAGAACGTCGCTGAAGCGGTCATCAACAAGAAGTAACCCTTTATTGGAGAACCGATAATGGCTAAGGAAAAATTCGAGCGTACCAAGCCGCACGTCAACGTTGGCACGATTGGTCACGTTGACCACGGCAAGACGACGCTGACCGCTGCGATCACCACGGTGCTGTCCGCCAAGTTCGGTGGTGCGGCGAAGAAGTACGACGAAATCGACGCGGCGCCGGAAGAAAAGGCTCGTGGTATCACGATCAACACCGCCCACGTCGAATACGAAACCGCCAACCGTCACTACGCCCACGTTGATTGCCCGGGCCACGCTGACTACGTCAAGAACATGATCACCGGTGCCGCCCAGATGGATGGCGCGATCCTGGTCTGTTCCGCCGCTGACGGCCCGATGCCGCAGACGCGCGAGCACATCCTGCTGGCTCGCCAGGTTGGTGTGCCGTACGTTCTGGTGTTCATGAACAAGTGCGACATGGTTGACGACGCCGAGCTGCTCGAGCTGGTCGAAATGGAACTGCGCGAGCTGCTGTCCAAGTACGACTTCCCGGGCGACGACACCCCGATCATCCACGGTTCGGCGCTCAAGGCCCTCGAAGGCGACCAGTCCGAAATCGGCGAGCCGTCGATCTTCCGCCTGGCTGATGCGCTGGACTCCTACATCCCGACGCCGGAGCGCGCGGTTGACCAGCCGTTCCTGATGCCGGTCGAAGACGTGTTCTCGATCTCGGGTCGCGGTACGGTCGTGACCGGTCGCGTCGAGCGCGGCATCGTCAAGGTCGGCGAAGAAATCGAGATCGTCGGTATCCGTCCGACGGTGAAGACCACCTGTACCGGTGTCGAAATGTTCCGCAAGCTGCTCGACCAAGGTCAGGCTGGCGACAACATCGGCGCCCTGCTGCGTGGTACCAAGCGTGAAGACGTCGAGCGTGGTCAGGTCCTGTGCAAGCCGGGCTCGATCACCCCGCACACCCACTTCACGGGCGAAGTGTATGTTCTGTCGAAGGACGAAGGCGGTCGTCACACCCCGTTCTTCAACAACTACCGTCCGCAGTTCTACTTCCGCACGACCGACGTGACCGGCGCGATCTCGCTGCCGGAAGGCACGGAAATGGTCATGCCGGGCGACAACGTGGCGATGACGGTCAAGCTGATCGCCCCGATCGCCATGGAAGAAGGTCTGCGCTTCGCGATCCGCGAAGGCGGCCGTACCGTCGGTGCCGGTGTCGTCTCCAAGATCATCGAGTAAGCGTTCTTTTGTTCAATCCGGGGTGGCGGCCCTCGCTGCCCCATCGTTCTTTTTGAAAGCCAAAAAATGCAAAGCCAGAAAATCCGTATCCGCCTGAAGGCCTTCGACTATCGCCTGATCGACCAGTCCGCTCAGGAAATCGTCGAGACCGCCAAGCGTACCGGCGCCGTCGTTCGTGGTCCCGTGCCGCTGCCGACCCGCAAGCAGCGTTTCGACATCCTGCGTTCGCCGCACGTCAACAAGGCTTCGCGCGATCAGCTCGAAATCCGCACCCACCTGCGCCTGATGGACATCGTCGATCCGACCGACAAGACGGTCGATGCGCTGATGAAGCTGGACCTGCCGGCTGGCGTGGACGTCGAAATCAAGTTGCAGTAACTGTGGTCTTGCGGATATAATCCGCTGTTTTCGGGGGTGGCCGGTGACGGCTACCCATTTGTTGTTTTACATCGACCGGCCAATCGCAGCCGGCGATGAGGAGAATAACCATGAGTCTAGGCCTTGTTGGTCGCAAGGTTGGCATGACTCGCATTTTTGCCGAGGATGGTGCGTCCATTCCGGTAACTGTGCTTGACGTGTCCAACAACCGCGTGACCCAAGTCAAAACGCCGGAAGTCGATGGCTATGCAGCCGTCCAGGTCGCTTTCGGTCAGCGCCGTGCCTCCCGTGTTTCCAAGCCCCTTGCTGGCCATCTGGCCAAGGCGGGCGTTGAAGCCGGGCACGTGCTCAAGGAATTCCCGGTTACCGCCGAGCAGCTCGCCAATTTCAAGGCGGGTGATCAGGTTGCCGTCACCATCTTTGCCGAAGGGCAGAAGGTTGATGTCACCGGTACCTCGATCGGTAAGGGTTTCCAAGGCGGTATCAAGCGTCACAACTTCTCTTCCAACCGTGCATCCCACGGTAACTCGGTGTCGCACAATGCGCCGGGTTCCATCGGTATGGCGCAAGATCCGGGGCGTGTTTTCCCGGGTAAGCGCATGGCTGGCCATCTGGGCGACGAGCAGTCGACGACCCAGGGTTTGACCATCGTTCGCGTTGATGCCGAGCGGCAACTGTTGCTGGTCAAGGGCGCCGTGCCTGGCGCCAAGGGTTCCGACGTCGTCGTGCGTCCGGCAGTCAAGGCTTAAGGGGGCGTCATGGAACTGAAGGTTATCAACGAACAAGGTCAGGAAGCTGCCAAGCTGCAGGCTTCCGACGTGCTGTTCGGTCGCGATTACAACGAGGCTCTGGTTCACCAGATCGTCGTCGCCTATCAGGCGAATGCTCGTTCCGCCGACAGCAAGCAGAAGGACCGCTCCGAAGTCCGTCACACCACCACCAAGCCGTGGCGCCAGAAGGGTACCGGTCGTGCCCGTTCGGGTTCGAACGGTTCGCCGCTGTGGCGTGGGGGCGGTCGGATTTTTCCGAACTCTCCGGATCAGAACTACGGTCAGAAGGTCAACAAGAAGATGTTCCGCGCCGGTATGGCGGCGATCCTCTCCGAATTGGCGCGTCAGGACCGTCTCGTCGTGATCGACGACCTCGCCGTCGAAGCGCCGAAGACCAAGCTGTTCGCCCAGAAGCTGAAGGGCATGGGTCTCGAAGGCAATCTGCTGGTGGTTACCGACGAACTGAACGAGAACCTCTACCTGTCGTCGCGCAATCTGCCGAACGTGCTGGTCCTTGAAGCGCAGGAAGCCGATCCGGTTTCGCTGATCCGCTTTGCCAAGGTGCTGGTCACCAAGAATGCCGTGGCCAAATTCGAGGAGATGTGGGGATGAACCAGGAACGTCTGATGCAGGTGCTGCTGGCACCGCAAATCTCCGAAAAGGCGACCTTTGTTGCCGAGAAGAACGAGCAGGTGATTTTCCGTGTCGCCTCCGATGCGACCAAGCCGGAAATCAAGGCTGCCGTCGAACTGCTGTTCAAGGTCGAAGTCGAGTCGGTGCAAACCCTGAACGTCAAGGGCAAGGTCAAGCGCTTCAAGGGCGCCACCGGTCGTCGCAAGGGCTGGAAAAAGGCCTTTGTCTGCCTCAAGGCCGGCCAGGAAATCAATTTTGTCGAAGGGGGTAACGCGTAATGGCGCTCGTTAAAGTCAAACCGACTTCCCCGGGGCGTCGTGCTGTTGTTCAGGTGGTTAACGCCAATCTGCACAAGGGCAAGCCGTTCGCCGGCCTGGTCGAGTCCCAGTCCAAGAATTCCGGTCGCAACAACAACGGTCGCATCACCGTTCGCCATCAAGGCGGCGGTCACAAGCAGGCCTATCGCGTGATCGATTTCAAGCGCAACAAGGATGGCATTCCGGGCAAGGTTGAACGCCTCGAGTACGATCCCAACCGCACTGCCAACATCGCTCTCGTTTGCTACGCCGACGGCGAGCGCCGTTACATCATCGCTAACAAGGGCATGGTCGTCGGCCAGCAGGTGCTGAGCGGTTCCGAAGCGCCGATCAAGTCGGGCAACGCGCTGCCGATCCGGAACATTCCGGTTGGTACGACCATTTGCTGCGTCGAGATGCTGCCGGGCAAGGGCGCCCAGATCGCCCGTTCGGCCGGCACCTCGGTCCAGTTGCTGGCCCGTGAAGGCACCTATGCCCAGATTCGTCTGCGCTCCGGTGAAGTGCGCCGCGTGCATGTCGAGTGCCGCGCCACCATCGGTGAAGTCGGCAACGAAGAGAACAACCTGCGCAAGATCGGCAAGGCCGGTGCGCAGCGTTGGCGTGGCATTCGCCCGACCGTCCGCGGTACCGCGATGAACCCGATCGACCACCCGCACGGTGGTGGTGAAGGCAAGACCGGTGAAGGCCGTGTGCCGGTTAACCCGTGGGGTCAGCCGACCAAGGGCTATCGTACTCGCAGCAACAAGCGCACGAACAGCATGATCGTTCAGCGCCGTCATAAGCGTTAAGGGGTAGGAAATGGGACGTTCTCTCAAAAAGGGCCCGTTTGTTGATGCGCACCTGATCGACAAGGTCGAAGCAGTTCGCGCCACCAACGACAAGCGCCCGATCAAGACCTGGTCGCGTCGTTCGACGATCCTCCCCGAGTTCATCGGCCTGACGATTGCGGTCCACAATGGCAAGCAGCATATTCCGGTGTTCGTCACCGAGAACATGGTCGGTCACAAGCTCGGCGAGTTTTCGCTGACCCGGACGTTCAAGGGTCACACCGCCGGCAAGAAGGCCAAGAAGTAAGGAGCTGACATGGAAACTCGTGCAAGTTTGCGGGGCGTACGCCTCTCCGCGCAAAAGGGCCGTCTGGTGGCGGATCTGGTGCGTGGCAAGCCGGTTGGTCAGGCTCTCAACATCCTGGCTTTCAGCCCGACCAAGGGCGCCGGCATCCTCAAGAAGGTTCTCGAGTCGGCGATCGCCAACGCGGAACACAACGATGGCGCCGATATCGACGAACTGACGGTGAAGACCATCTACGTCGAAAAAGGCATGGTGCTCAAGCGCTTCACCGCGCGCGCCAAGGGTCGTGGCAACCGGATCAGCAAGCCGACCTGCCACATCTATCTGACCGTTGGTAACTAAGGAAGAGCCATGGGACAGAAAATTCATCCGACTGGCTTCCGTCTGGCCGTCACCAAGAACTGGAGTTCGCGTTGGTTCGCCAACAGCAAGGACTTCCCCGGCATGCTGCAGGAAGACGTCAAGGTTCGTGAGTACCTGAAGCGTAAGCTGGCGCATGCCTCCGTGGGTCGTGTCACCATCGAGCGTCCGGCGAAGAACGCCCGCGTCACCGTGTATTCCGCCCGTCCGGGCGTGGTCATCGGCAAGAAGGGCGAGGACATCGAAACCCTGCGTACGGATCTTCAGCGCATCATGGGCGTTCCCGTCCATGTGTCGATCGAGGAAATCCGCAAGCCGGAAATCGATGCCCAGCTGATTGCCGACTCGATCGCTCAGCAGCTCGAAAAGCGCATCATGTTCCGTCGCGCCATGAAGCGGGCGATGCAGAACGCCATGCGCCTCGGTGCCCAGGGTATCAAGGTGATGAGCGCCGGTCGTCTGAACGGTGCTGAAATCGCCCGTAGCGAATGGTATCGCGAAGGTCGTGTGCCCCTGCACACCCTGCGCGCCGACATCGACTACGCAACCTCGGAAGCGCTGACCACCTACGGCATCATCGGTATCAAGGTCTGGGTTTACAAGGGCGACATGCTCGATCGCAACGAGCAGCCGGTGGCTGAAGAGCCGGCGGCCGAAGAGCGTCGCCCGCGGCGTGCCCCGGGCAAGCCGGAAGGCGACAAGCCGCGTACCCGCACGGTCAAGAAGAATGACGGTGCAGGCGACCCGGCCAAGCGCGTAAGAAAGGCAGGTGCTTAACATGTTGCAACCGAATCGTCGCAAGTTCCGCAAGGAACATAAGGGGCGTAACGAAGGCCTCGCCACCCGCGGCACCGAAGTGTCGTTTGGCGAATGGGGTCTGAAGGCGACCGGTCGCGGTCGCTTGACGGCTCGCCAGATTGAAGCCGCTCGTCGGGCGATGACCCGCCATATCAAGCGCGGTGGTCGCATCTGGATCCGCATCTTCCCGGACAAGCCGATTTCCAAGAAGCCGGCTGAAGTTCGTATGGGTAACGGTAAGGGTAATCCGGAATACTGGGTTGCCGAAATCCAGCCGGGCAAGGTGCTCTACGAGATGGACGGTGTCAATGAAGCGCTGGCGCGTGAAGCTTTCGCGCTTGCCGCAGCCAAGCTGCCGATTTCCACCACCTTCGTGACGCGTCATCTGGGGTAATCATGAAAGCTAGTGAACTGAGAACCAAGAGCGTGGACGAGCTCAAGGCGGAATTGCTTGAACTGCTGAAGGCCCAATTCGGCCTGCGCATGCAACTGGCGACGCAGCAGCTCTCCAATACCAGCCAAATGGCAAAGGTGCGTCGCGACATTGCGCGTGTGCGTACCCTGATTCGTGAAAAGGCGGTGCAGCAATGAGCGAAAACAACAGCGTCAAGCGTACCCTGATTGGTCGCGTCGTCAGCGACAAGATGGAAAAGACGGTGACCGTGCTGGTTGAGCGCAAGGTCAAGCACCCCGTTTACGGCAAGGTCATGATCCGCTCTAAGAAGTATGCGGCGCATAACCAGGACAACCTGGCCCGGGCCGGCGATCTCGTCGAGATCGTCGAAACCCGTCCGCTGTCGAAGACCAAGTCTTGGGCTGTGACCAGCGTTCTGGAAAAGGCAGTCGTTATTTGATGCTTTTTTTCAAAACTGCTTGCGCGTAACGAAAGGAAGCCGGTATAATCCGGCTTCTTTTTTGCGGCCATGGCTGTTCTTGGCGGCAAATCTGTCAGACCCTAACGGGTTCCAAGACTGACCGCGCAGCGGATTAAGTTGGAGTTAAATTAAATGATTCAGATGCAGACGACACTGGATGTCGCCGATAACACCGGCGCACGTTCGGTAATGTGTATCAAGGTGTTGGGCGGCTCAAAGCGCCGCTACGCCGGTATTGGCGACATCATCAAGGTCAGCATCAAAGATGCTGCCCCGCGTGGTCGGGTCAAGAAGGGTGATGTCTATAACGCCGTGGTGGTTCGTACCGCCAAGGGTGTGCGTCGTCCGGACGGTTCCCTGGTGCGCTTCGATGGCAATGCCGCGGTGCTTCTCAACAACAAGCTCGAGCCGATCGGCACGCGCATCTTTGGGCCGGTGACCCGCGAACTGCGGACCGAGCGCTTCATGAAGATCGTGTCGCTGGCGCCGGAAGTGCTGTAAGGAGGCTGGAGATGGAAAAAATTCGCAAAGGCGACGAAGTCATCGTCGTGACGGGCAAGGACAAGGGCAAGCGCGGTACGGTTGCGCGTCGCGTCGATGCCGAGCACCTGGTCGTGGAAGGTGTGAATCGTGCCAAGAAGCACGTCAAGCCGAATCCGATCAAGGGTGTTCAGGGCGGTATCGTCGACAAGGACATGCCGATCCATATCTCTAATGTTGCGCTGTTCAATCCGGCAACCAAGAAGGCCGACCGCGTCGGTATCCGGGTGCTGGAAGATGGTCGCAAGGTTCGCGTGTTCAAATCGAACGGCGAACTGGTGAATGCTTAAGGGGTAGTCATGGCGCGTTTGCAGCAATATTACAAAGACAGCGTGGTTGCCGAATTGACCAAGCAGTTCGGTTACAAGTCCGTCATGGAAGTGCCGCGCATCACCAAGGTCACCCTGAATATGGGTGTGGGTGAGGCGGTCGCCGACAAGAAGGTTCTTGAGAACGCCGTTGGCGACATGCAGAAGATTGCCGGCCAGAAGCCGGTGACCACCAAGGCCCGCAAGTCGATCGCTGGTTTCAAGATTCGTGACGGCTATCCGATCGGTTGCATGGTGACCCTGCGCGGTCCGCGCATGTTCGAATTCCTCGATCGCCTGGTCACCATCGCCCTGCCGCGCGTGCGCGACTTCCGCGGTGTGGCTGGCAAGGGTTTCGACGGCCAGGGCAACTACAACATGGGTGTCAAAGAGCAGATCATCTTCCCGGAAATCGAGTACGACAAGATCGATGCGCTGCGTGGCATGAACATCAGTATCACGACGACCGCGAAGACCGATGCAGAAGCGAAAGCCCTGCTCGCCGCGTTCAAGTTCCCGTTCAAGAATTGAGGCAATCATGGCAAAACTTTCTCTGATCAATCGGGAAGAGAAGCGTCGCAAGCTGGTGGCGCAGTTCGCCAAGAAGCGCGCAGCCCTTGACGCGATCATCAACAACGCCGCCCTGTCGGACGAAGAGCGCTACGAAGCGCGTCTGAAGCTGCAGGCGCTGCCCCGCAACTCGAGCCCCTCGCGTCTGCGCAACCGTTGCCAGATGACGGGTCGTCCGCGTGGTGTGTTCCGTAAATTCGGCCTGTGTCGTCACAAGATCCGTGAGCTCGCTTTCAATGGCGAGATTCCGGGTGTGATCAAGGCTAGCTGGTAATAGGAGATACAGAAATGGCTATGAGCGATCCGATCGCGGATATGCTGACCCGCATCCGCAACGCCCAGCTCGCCGAAAAGGCGTCTGTGTCCATGCCGTCCTCCAAGCTGAAGGTGGCGATTGCCGCCGTGCTCAAGGATGAGGGTTACGTTGAAGATTTCGCAGTTCGCCAGTCCGATGACGGCAAGGCGAACCTGGAAATCGGTCTCAAGTACTACGCCGGTCGTCCGGTCATCGAACGCATCGAGCGTGTTTCCAAGCCTGGTCTGCGGATCTACAAGGGCGCGGAAGACATTCCTCGCGTCATGAACGGTCTGGGTGTTGCCATCGTCTCCACGCCGAAGGGTGTGATGACTGATCGCAAGGCGCGCGCCTCCCGTGTGGGTGGCGAAGTCCTCTGCATCGTGGCATAAGGAGCGAACAAATGTCTCGTGTAGGTAAGAATCCCATTGTTCTGCCGGCCGGTGTCGAAGTGACCATCGGTGAGCAGATCGTCGTCAAGGGGCCGATGGGCACCCTGAAGACGGCCGCCAGCGCGGCGGTCAAGGTCGCCCAGGAAGGCCAGAGCCTCGTCGTCGGCAAGGTGGATGGCGCCGAGAACGGTTCCGCCATGTGGGGAACGATGCGCGCCAACCTGAACAATATGGTGGTCGGCGTTACCAAGGGGTTTGAACGCAAGCTGCAGCTGGTCGGCGTCGGTTATCGCGCCCAGGCTCAAGGCGATGTGCTCAATCTTTCCCTCGGTTTCTCGCATCCGGTCGCGCACAAGATGCCCGCTGGCATCAAGGTTGAGTGCCCGACGCAGACCGAAATTCTGATCAAGGGAGCCGACAAGCAGCAAGTTGGCCAGGTCGCCGCCGAAATTCGTGCGTATCGCAAGCCGGAGCCCTACAAGGGCAAGGGCGTTCGCTACTCCGATGAGGTGGTGGTAATCAAGGAAACCAAGAAGAAGTAAGGGTGGCATATGATTAACAAGAAGGAAGCGCGTCTGCGTCGTGCCCGCAAAACCCGGGCCAAAATCGCCGAGCTGAAGGCTGTTCGTCTGTGCGTCAACCGCACCAACTGCCACATTTACGCCCAGATCATCTCGTCTTGCGGCGGTAAGGTTCTGGCTTCTGCTTCGTCGCTCGACAAGAGCGTGCGTGGCGATCTCGCCAATGGCGGCAACAAGGCTGCCGCCGTCCTGATCGGCAAGCTGATCGCCGAGCGCGCCAAGGCCGCCGGCATCGAACAGGTTGCCTTCGATCGTTCCGGCCTGCGTTATCACGGTCGTGTCCAGGCGCTGGCCGAAGCCGCGCGTGAAGCCGGTCTGAAGTTCTGATCGGCGCGAAAGGAATAGGTTAGAAAATGGCTAAACCCGAAAGAAACAAGAAGCCGCAGCAGGCTGAAGAGCGCGACGACGGCATGCGCGAGAAGATGGTTGCGGTCAACCGCGTCACCAAGGTGGTGAAGGGCGGTCGCATCCTCGGTTTCGCTGCGCTCACCGTGGTCGGTGACGGCGACGGCAGCATCGGCATGGGCAAGGGCAAGTCCCGCGAAGTGCCGGTGGCCGCCCAGAAGGCAATGGACGAGGCGCGTCGCAAGATGGCCAAGGTCAGCCTGAAGAACGGTACCGTGCATCACACCGTGATGGGCCGTCATGGCGCCACCACCGTGATGATCCAGCCGGCACCGGAAGGTACCGGCATCATCGCCGGCGGTGCCATGCGCGCCGTCTTCGAAGTGGTCGGTGTGACCAACGTGGTGGCCAAGGCTCACGGTTCCACCAATCCCTACAACATCGTGCGTGCCACCATCGACGGTTTGATGAAGGTGAATACGCCGGCCGAGATTGCTGCCAAGCGCGGCAAGTCGGTTGAACAGATCCTGGGGTAAGTCATGTCCGACAAGAAGATCAAAGTGACGCTCGTCAAGAGCATCATCGGCACCAAGCAGGACCATCGCGCCACCGTGCGCGGTCTCGGCCTGCGCAAGCTGAACAGCTCCGCCGAGCTGCTGGATACGCCGCAAGTGCGCGGCATGATCCAGAAGGTTCAGTATCTCGTCAAGGTTGAGGGTTAAGCCATGCGTCTGAATACCATCAAGCCCGCCGAAGGTTCCAAGAAGGCCGCCAAGCGCGTCGGTCGCGGTATCGGTTCCGGCCTGGGCAAGACCTGTGGCCGCGGTCACAAGGGTCAGAAGTCCCGCTCCGGCGGTTTCCACAAGGTCGGTTTCGAGGGCGGTCAAATGCCGCTGCAGCGCCGCCTGCCGAAACGTGGCTTCAATTCGCTGACGCGCGCCCGCAATTACGAAGTCCGCCTGAGCGAACTGGAAGCGCTGCCGGTCGAGGAAATCGATCTGCTCGTCCTGCAAGTCGCCGGTGTCGTTCCGGGGGATGCCCTTTCCGCGAAGGTCATCCTGTCCGGCGCGATCACTCGCAAGGTCGTGCTCAAGGGTGTTGGCGCGACCAAGGGTGCCAAGGCCGCGATTGAAGCAGCCGGCGGCTCGATCGCCGAGTAAGAGAGAGGGCTGAACGTTGGCAGCAAATCCGAATACCGTTGGCAAGGGTGGCAAGTTTGGCGATCTCAAGCGCCGGCTGTGGTTCCTGCTGGGCGCCCTGGTGGTTTACCGCATTGGCGCGCACATTCCGGTTCCCGGTATCGACCCCAACGTTCTGGCCGATCTCTTCAATTCGCAGAAGGGCGGCATCCTGGGCATGTTCAACATGTTCTCGGGTGGCGCCCTGTCGCGATTCACCATTTTCGCACTGGGGATCATGCCGTACATCTCGGCATCGATCATCATGCAACTGATGAGCGTCGCCAGTCCGCAACTCGAAGCCCTGAAAAAGGAAGGCGAGGCCGGCCGGCGCAAGATCACTCAGTACACGCGTTACGGGACTGTTTTCCTCGCCCTTTTTCAGGGCATCGGCATTGCCGTCGCCCTCGAGGCGCAGCAGGGCCTGGTCAACGATCCGGGGTTCATGTTCCGGCTGACCACGGTATCTACGCTGCTGACCGGTACCATGTTCCTGATGTGGCTCGGTGAACAGATCACCGAACGTGGGCTTGGCAACGGTATCTCTATCATCATCTTCGCCGGTATCGCCGCCGGTTTGCCGAATGCCATCGGCGGCCTCCTCGAATTGGTTCGCACTGGTGGCATGCACCCGCTGACCGCGATCGTCATCTGTGCGCTGGTCGTCGTCGTCACCGCCTTCGTTGTGTTCGTCGAGCGTGGTCAGCGCAAGATTCTGGTGAACTACGCCAAGCGTCAGGTCGGCAACAAGATCTACGGTGGTCAGAGTTCGCATCTGCCGCTCAAGCTGAACATGTCCGGTGTCATTCCGCCGATCTTCGCCTCGTCGATCATCCTCTTTCCGGCCACCCTGGCTGGCTGGTTTGGTTCCAGCGAATCGATGTACTGGCTGAAAGACATGGCTTCCGTGCTTTCGCCGGGGCAACCGATCTATGTGATGCTCTACGCTGCGGCGATCATTTTCTTCTGCTTCTTCTATACTGCGCTGGTCTTCAATTCCAAGGAAACCGCAGACAACCTGAAGAAGAGTGGCGCTTTCGTGCCGGGTATTCGTCCCGGCGAGCAGACCGCACGCTACATCGACAAGATTCTGATGCGCTTGACCCTGATCGGTGCGGCCTACATTACCCTGGTCTGTCTGTTGCCTGAGTTTTTGATCCTGAAGTGGAACGTGCCGTTCTACTTTGGTGGTACCTCGCTGTTGATCATCGTCGTCGTGACCATGGACTTCATGTCGCAGGTTCAGGCCTACGTGATGTCACACCAGTACGAAAGTCTTCTGAAGAAGGCAAACTTCAAGGGTTCTCCGTTGATCAAGTAAAGCGATGGCTAAAGAAGACTACATCGAGATGCAGGGCGAGGTCATCGAAAACCTCCCCAACGCAACATTCAAGGTCAAGCTGGAAAACGGGCACGTCGTGCTGGGCTTCATCTCCGGGAAAATGCGCATGCACTACATCCGCATCCTGCCCGGCGACAAGGTCACGGTACAGCTGACCCCGTACGATTTAAGCAAGGCCCGGATCGTTTTCCGGGCAAAGTAAACAAGTTCTCTACGCAATAAACCGCAGGGCAAGGAATCACGGCTGCTTCCAAGCTCTCGCAGACGAGGAGTGAAACATGAAAGTGCAACCTTCAGTGAAGCGCGTTTGTCGCAATTGCAAGGTGATCCGTCGCAAGGGTGTCGTGCGCATCATTTGCAAGGATCCCCGTCATAAGCAGCGCCAGGGTTAATTCCTGACGAATTCGGCATTCGTTAATTTTAGAAATATTGGAGTGAGTCAATGGCCCGTATTGCAGGGGTAAACATTCCGAACCACCAGCATGCCGAGATCGCCCTGACGGCGATTTTCGGCATTGGCCGCACCCGTGCGCAAAAGATTTGCGACGCGGCCGGCGTGGCTCGTACCACCAAAATGAAGGACCTGTCCGACGCGGACATGGACCGTTTGCGTGACGAAGTCGGCAAGTTCACCGTCGAAGGTGACCTGCGTCGCGAAGTCACGATGAACATCAAGCGCCTGATGGACCTCGGTTGCTACCGTGGTCTGCGTCACCGCAAGGGCTTGCCCTGCCGCGGTCAGCGCACGAAGACCAATGCCCGGACCCGCAAGGGGCCGCGCAAGGCCATCGCTGGTAAGAAGTAATAAGGACAGAACATGGCCAAGACCGTTACCAAAGTTCGCAAGAAGGTCAAGAAGAACGTCGCTGAGGGCATCGCCCACATCCACGCGTCGTTCAACAACACCATCATCACCATCACTGACCGTCAGGGCAACGCCCTGTCCTGGGCGACTTCCGGCGGTGCCGGCTTCCGCGGTTCGCGCAAGTCCACCCCGTTCGCCGCTCAGGTCGCTGCTGAAGCCGCCGGCAAGGCCGCTCAGGAATGCGGCGTGAAGAATCTGGAAGTGCGCATCAAGGGCCCCGGCCCTGGCCGCGAATCTTCTGTCCGTGCGCTCAACGCGCTGGGCATGAAGATCACCGCGATTTCCGACGTGACGCCGGTGCCGCACAACGGCTGCCGTCCGCCCAAGAAGCGCCGCATCTAAGGAGAAAGACAAGTGGCTCGTAATCTCGATCCGAAATGCCGTCAGTGCCGCCGCGAAGGCGAAAAGCTGTTCCTGAAGGGCGAAAAGTGCTTCACCGACAAGTGCGCCATCGAGCGCCGCTCGTACGCTCCTGGCCAGCACGGCCAGAAGTCCGGCGCCCGTCTGTCCGACTACGGCGTCCATCTGCGTGCCAAGCAGAAGATCCGTCGCGTCTACGGTGTGCTTGAAGGCCAGTTCCGCAAGACCTTCGCCGAAGCCGAGCGCCGCAAGGGCCAGACCGGTGAAAACCTGCTGCAGCTGCTGGAAGCCCGCCTGGATTCCGTCGCCTACCGCATGGGCTTCGGCGCCTCGCGCACCGAATCCCGTCAGGTTGTCCGCCACAACGGCGTCCTGGTCAACGGCAAGCGCGTCAACATCCCGTCCTACCTGGTCAAGCCGGGTGACGTGGTGCAACTGACCGACCGTGCCCGCGCCTCGCTGCGCTGCAAGGCTGCGCTCGAAGCTGCCGAATCCCGCGGTTTCCCGGAATGGATTTCCGTCGATGTCAAGGAAGGCAAGGGCACGTTCAAGGCCATGCCGCAGCGTTCGGAACTCCCGGCGACGCTGAACGAAGGTCTGGTCATCGAACTTTATTCGAAGTAACCCGCAAGCAGAGGAATCTAGCCCATGCAAAGCAGTGGACTTCTCAAGCCCCGCATCATCGACGTGCAGAGTGTTTCGCCGGTCGAAGCCAAGGTGGTCATGGAACCGTTCGAACGCGGTTTCGGTCACACCCTCGGCAACGCCCTGCGCCGCATCCTGTTGTCGTCGATGCCGGGCTACGCGCCGACGGAAGTGTCGATCGACGGCGTGTTGCACGAGTATTCGACCATCGACGGTGTTCAGGAAGACGTCGTAGATATCCTCCTGAACCTGAAGGGCGTCGTCTTCAAGCTGCACAACCGCGAAGTCGTCACCCTCAAGCTGGCCAAGGAAGGCGAGGGCGTGATTCGCGCTGGTGACATCGAGTTGCCGCACGACGTCGAGATCATCAATCCGGAACACGTGATTGCCCACCTCTCCGCCGCCGGCAAGCTGGCGATGGAGATCAAGGTCGAACGTGGTCGCGGCTATGTGCCCGGCAACGTGCGCAACCTCGGCGATTCGAAGACGATCGGTCAATTGGTTCTGGACGCTTCGTTCAGCCCGGTACGCCGGGTTGCCTACGCGGTCGAGAACGCCCGCGTCGAGCAACGTACCGATCTGGACAAGTTGATCGTCGATATCGAAACCAACGGCGTCGTCGAGCCGGAAGAAGCGATTCGCTACGCCGCCCGCGTGCTGATCGAGCAGCTTTCGGTGTTCGCCGACCTGGAAGGTACGGCACCGGTGGCGGAAGCCTCCAAGCCGGCCCAGGTTGATCCGGTGCTGCTGCGCCCGGTTGATGATCTCGAATTGACGGTTCGTTCCGCGAACTGCCTCAAGGCCGAGAACATCTACTACATCGGCGACCTGATCCAGCGCACGGAAAACGAGCTGCTGAAGACCCCGAACCTGGGTCGCAAGTCGCTCAACGAAATCAAGGAAGTGCTTGCCGCACGTGGCCTCACGCTCGGCATGAAACTGGAAAATTGGCCGCCCGCCGGTCTGGAGAAGGCGTAAGCCTTTTCCCGATCCGGGCAGTCAAGGGACGCCTGCAGAACATAGAAAGGATTAACCATGCGTCACCGCAATGGACTTCGCAAACTGAACCGTACCAGCAGCCATCGCCTGGCGATGCTGCGCAACATGACCGTCTCGCTGCTCCGTCACGAAGCGATCAAGACCACGCTGCCCAAGGCCAAGGAACTGCGTCGCGTTGTCGAGCCGATGATCACCCTCGGCAAGACCCCGACCCTGGCCAACAAGCGCCTGGCCTTCGACCGTCTGCGTGACCGCGAGATCGTCGTCAAGCTGTTCGCCGAAATCGGCCCGCGTTACGCCACCCGCCCGGGTGGTTACCTGCGTATCCTGAAGTGCGGCTTCCGCGTTGGCGACAATGCGCCGATGGCTTTCGTCGAACTTCTGGATCGTCCGGAACCGACTGAAGCGGTTGAAATCGCGGACGAAGCTGGCGAATAAGCCCAGTCAGTACGTCAAACAAAAAGGCCGGAGCGATCCGGCCTTTTTCATTTGCTGCTCCCCCGCTCAGGGGCAATCGATCAGCATCAGGGAAACATCGTCGGCGGCGGTGTTTTCGCCCAAGTGCGCGGCCAGTGCGGCTTCCAGTCGGTCGAAACGGCATTCTCGGGCGTGGCCGCGCAAGGCCGCCAGCACGCCTTCGCTGCCGAATTGGCGACCCGCGTTGTCAGCCGCTTCGAGCAGCCCATCCGAGTAGCACAATAGCTGGCTGCCCGGGTCCCAGGTGAAACAACGGGGCGAGCAATTGATCTGTTCGCTTTCCTGGATGCCCAGTGCAAGATTCTCCGAGGCGAAGCGCAGTACCGGGTTGCCTTCCCGGTCGAGGAGGAAGGCTTCCGGGGTTCCGCCAATCCAGATCTCGCCGCTCATCTTGATTTCGTCCAGGCAGATCAAGGTGGCGGCGACGAAACGGCCGATCGGCATCGACTCCTTGAGCTGCTGGTTGAGTTCGAAGATCACTTCCGAGATGTCCACGTTCAGGCGAGTCATCCGGTAGAACAGTGCCAGAACCGGCAGCACACTGATTGCCGCCGGCAGGCCATGACCCGTCGCGTCGGCGAGCAGGGCGTAGAAGCGCCCCTCGGCGGAACGCGTGGCGGCAACAATGTCGCCGCTGAAGTTCTCGGTGGCGGTAACCTTGTAACGCAGCCGGGGGTCGCTAAGGCCCGGGCGGTGCAGTAGCTTTTCCATCAGGCGGACCGCCAGTTGCTGTTCGTTCTGGCTGTGGTCGTAATAGGTCTGCAGCAGCGCCGCGTTTTCCTGCAATTGGCGGGCGGCCTTATGGCGCTCCGAAATGTCGCGGATGATGCAGACGTAGAGCCCCTCGTGGTCGATCGAAACTTCGGAGATGCCGATCTCGACCGGAAAGTCGGCGTGATCGCCGCGCCGACCGACGGTTTCCCGGTCCCTTCCCTTGTAGGCGCTGAGCGCGCAGATCGGTCGGCCATGGCGGTCGGTAGCGGTGTTGCCGGAAGGCAGCTCCGGTAACAAGGTACTGACCGGTTGCCCCAGCAGGTCGCGGATGCGGCGGCCGAAAATGCGTTCGGTTGCGCGGTTCAGACTCAGGATCTCGCCCTTGCAATCGACCGTGATGATGGCGTCGAGGACGTTGTCGGAGATCGCCTGCAGACGCTCGAGCGATACCGCGGCACTCTGCTGTAGGGCCAGCGAGCGCTGCATCGAGCGCAATTTGGCTTCCAGAACGACGAAGTTGATCGGTTTTGTCAGGTAGTCGTCGGCGCCGGCCTCGAGGCCTTCGACCAGGTTCTCGTCGCGGTTGAGCGCCGACAGGAAAATGATCGGCACCCACTTGTCCTTGCTTGCCGCCTTGATCCGGCGGGCCGCCTCGAAACCATCCATGACCGGCATCATGATGTCGAGCAGAATCAGATCCGGGCGGTCCTTCAGAAAGCGCTGCACCGCCTGTTCGCCGTTCTCGGCGAGGATGACGTCATGCCCGAGCTTCTTCAGGAAGACCTGGAGAATATGCAGATTCGTGCGATTGTCGTCGACCGCCAGAACGCTCATCTTGTCGAATGCGTTGCTCATTTTTGCTGGCCTGTACTCACCGATGGAAAGCCGTTGTTCGATAATCCGATCGAATCATCTATGACTGGCGGATGCCGGCTAGGGCGCCATCCTACCATGTCGCGGGTGACGCCCATCAAATGGCGCTCTCTCTTTGCTGTAGCAGCCACATGTTGGCATATTTTCCATTTTTTGCAACCAATTCAGTATGCGTGCCGCTTTCGACGATGCAACCGCCATCCATGACCAGAATGCGATCGGCGTTCATGATCGTGGACAGGCGATGGGCGATCACCAGCGTTGTCCTGCCGCGGGCGGCGAGTTCGAGCTGGGCCTGGATCGCTTTTTCGGTCGCCGAGTCGAGTGCCGAACTCGCTTCGTCGAAGATCAGGATGGGTGGGTTCTTGAGCAAGGCGCGGGCGATGGCGACGCGCTGCTTTTCGCCGCCGGAGAGTTTCAGGCCGCGCTCGCCGACGCGGGTGGCGTAGCCTTCGGGCAAGCGGCTGACGAAATCGTGCAGGCTGGCGGCGCGGGCGGCGGCGATCACTTCATCGTCGCTGGCGTCGGTGCGCCCGTAGCGGATGTTGTAAAGGATCGAGTCGTTGAACAGTACGGTGTCCTGCGGCACGATGCCGATCGCCGAGCGCAGGCTGTGCTGGGTCAGTTGCCGCAGATCGTTGCCGTTGATGCGGATGCTGCCGCCGGTGACGTCGTAGAAACGGAACAGCAGGCGGGCCAGCGTGGATTTTCCGGCGCCGCTATGACCGACGACGGCGACGGTGCTGCCGGCCGGCACGCTGAAGGTGACGGCGTGGAGAATCTGGCGGTTCGCCTCGTAGGCGAAGTCGACCCCGATGAAATCGATCGTCATCGCCTGTCCGGCGGGCAAGGTCCGGGCGTCGGGCGCATCGGCAATCTCCCGATGTTCGTTGAGCAAGCCGAACATCCGCTCGATGTCGGTGAGCGCCTGGCGCAGTTCGCGATAGACGATGCCGAGGAAGTTTAGCGGCAGATAGAGCTGGATCAGGAAGGCGTTGACCAGCACCAGGTCGCCGATCGTCATGGTGCCGGCGACGACGCCGCTCGCCGCGCGCCACATCATCGCCGTCACGCCAAGGGCAATGATCGCCTGCTGGCCGAGGTTGAGGGCGGCCAGCGTGGTCTGGCTACGCGTGCTGGCGTTCTCGAGTTGGCGTAGTTGCTGGTCGTAGCGGTCCGCTTCCCAGCTTTCATTGTTGAAATACTTGACCGTCTCGTAATTCAGCAGGCTGTCCACGGCGCGTGTGTTGGCCGCTGAGTCACTTTCGTTGACGGCGCGCCGGATGGCGATCCGCCAGTTGCTGACCTTGATCGTGAACAGCACGTAGGCGACCAGCGAAAGCACGGTGATGACGACGAAACCCGCATCGTAGCGAACGAAGAGAATGCCCAGGACGAGCGAGATTTCGACCAGCGTCGGCAGGATAGAGTAGAGCGAATACGAGATCAGGCTGGATATCGAGCGGGTGCCGCGCTCGATGTCGCGGGAGATGCCGCCGGTCTGCCGCTCCAGGTGAAAGCGCAACGACAGCGCGTGCAGATGCAGGAAGACCTCCAGCGCCACCTTGCGGATCGCACGCTGGGTGACCCGGGCGAAGAGGATTTCGCGCAGTTCGGTAAAGAGGGAGTTGCTGAAACGCAAACTTCCGTAGAGCGCCAGCAACATCACCGGCAGCGCCAGCAGATCGCCGGAGAGGCCGTCAATCATCTCCTTGAACACCAGCGGTACGCCGACGTTGGCCAGCTTGGCGGCGACCAGGCAGAGCAGGGCGCCGACGACGCGAGCGCGGTATTGCCAGAGGTAGGGGAAGAGCAGGCGCAGCGTCTGCCACACGTGCAGATCCGGCAGCGGCTGGCCGGCGGGCGGTTTGGGCAAGGCGGAGGCGCGACGCATGGCTACTTGCGCGAGAAGAAAGGAGAGCGAGTATATGAAATCCGCCGCCTTTCCGGGAGAATCCCGATCATCCGCAAACCAATCGAAGAACCATGCAAAGCGAACCCCTCCAGCTTCCCGAGCGGCAACCCACGCTGCGCGTCGTGCCGATGCCGGCCGACCTCAACCAGAACGGCGACGTCTTCGGCGGCTGGGTCATGGCCCAGGTCGACGTCGCCGGCGCCATCCCGGCGATGCGCCGGGCGCGCGGCCGGGTGGCGACGGTGTCGGTCAATTCCTTTCAGTTCCGGCAGGCAATCTCGGTCGGCGACATCGTCAGCCTCTACTCGGAAATCGTCCGCGTCGGCCGCACCTCGATCACCGTGCGCGTCGAGGTCTTTGCCGAACGTCATCACGATCGGCCGATCGTCGTCCGCGTCACGCAGGCCGAGCTGACCTACGTCGCGATCGACGAAAGCGGCGCCAAGCGCGAACTTTCTGCCGAATGAAACACGGAAATGGAATAAAATCGCGCGATTGAATTAATTGGAAGCCTTCGAGGAACGAAGCAATGACCAAGCACACGATGCGTCTCCTGCCAGCCATGCTGCTGCTGGCCTATGCCGGCCTGGCGCCGGCGGCGGGTTTTCAGGCCCTCGAGCAGAATGCCAGCGGTCTGGGAACCGCTTACGCCGGTTCGGCGGCGATCGCCGACAGCGCGGCGACGATGTTCGCCAATCCGGCGGGTCTGACCCGTCTGGCGGGGTTCAATGTCTCGCTGGGCGCCGTCGGTGTCGCCGAAAGCTACAAGTTCCAGACCACCGCCGGTGTTTCGTCGGGCGGCGATGCAGGCAACACCAACGTGTTGCCGAACGCCTACGTCAGTTGGCAGGCGATGCCGGGCCTCAACTTCGGCTTCGGCGTTTCCCGCCCCTTCCTCAACGACATCCAGTACAACGCCGGCTGGGTTGGCGCCGCTGACGGCATCAAGTCGGAAATCACCACGCTCAACCTTAATCCGGCGGTTGCCTATCAGGTCAATGACAAGGTTTCGCTGGGCCTGGGACTCAACTACCAGCAACTGGACATGCACATGACCGCCACCGGCGGTGCCTTCAAGGGTGACGACAGCGCGCTCGGCTGGAACGCCGGTGCCCTGTTCACGCTCTCGCCGGCGATGCGCGTCGGTATCGCCTACCGCTCGAAGATCGACCACGACGTTGCCGGTCTGGATGTTGACACACCGGCCAGTGTGACCCTGTCGGTCTGGCAGCAGGTTTCCGATCACTGGGAAGCGATGGGCGACCTCTCCTATACCCACTGGAGCGGTGTCGATGACACCGACTTCGACAACTCCTGGCGCATCGCCTGGGGCACGGCGTACAAGCTCTCCGACGTGACCAAGCTCAAGTTCGGCGTCGCTTACGAGCGCAGCCCGGTCGGTACCAGCAACCGCCCGGTCCAGATGCCGGACAGCAACCGCCTGTGGCTGTCGCTTGGCGGTCAATGGAAGTTCGGCCGGGCCAGCCTGGTCGATGTCGGTTACGCCTACCGCTACATGCGCGACGCCAAGATCAACGACGGCGCTGCCGTCGGCAAGTACGAAAACGGCGCGCACGTCCTCGGCGTTCAATACACCGTCGGGTTCTAAGGGGTCGTGCAGGGAAGCGGGCTGCCTTCGCTGGAAATCGCCGGTCTGACGATCGGCGTGCGCGAAGGCGTCCTCGTCCTGCTGATTCTGGTCGCGCTTTACATCGGCTTCGTCCTCCTGCGTTTTCGCCGGACACCGTCGCGCCAAGCGTTAGCTGCGGTCGAACCGGTCGCCGCGGCGCCGATTGTCGCGCCGCCAGCCGCCGAAGCGCCTGCACCGGCGTATTCCGAGACTGCCTCCCATCTCGCCAGCGAAATGCTGGCCGAAGGCCTGGAGCGGGAACTCGCCCAGTTGCGCGACGAAGTCGAGGTCATGCGTGGAGAACTGGCTGCGCTGCGCGAGGACATGCAACAGGAACTGGCGCACCTGCGAGCGACCCAGACGGTGGCGCCAATCTATGGTGACGCGATGCAGATGGCGGCCGCCGGTTACGACGCCTCGATGATCGCCGAGCGTTGTGGCATTGCCCGCGCCGAGGCGGAGCTGGTCGTGGCCCTGGCGCGCAGCCGGGTCGAGTGAGGAAGATGATGACGGAAAAACGCGCGGAAACGGCGTCGCAAGTCGAACCGGAACTGCGGGCGCAACTGGCCCGTCGCCTGGCCGTCGCCGGCACTCTGGTGGCGGTCCTGCTCGGCGTGCTGGCACTTTTCGACCGCTTCTCGCAGCCGGCCGAGGAAGAAGAAGTTACCGTCTATACCCGGCCGGTGCCGGTGGCGCCACCCAAAATGCTGACCCAGCCGGTGACGCAGGTTGAATCCCAGGAAACTCCTCCCGCCGAGGCTGCCGCGACGGAAAGCACGGAGCCCGTGACGGCCGCTGCCAGCGAGACACCGCCGCCGCCCGAAGTGGCGGCCACACCATCGCAGCCGGTGCCGCAGCCGGCAGCACCAGCGGCAACGAAATCGGGGCCGCGCAATGTCGCGCCAGCGGAACCGGAGGTCGTCCCGGAAATGACGGCGCCGCCGCAACTGCTGCCGGCCGCGCCGACCCCACGACCGGCGCAAACGGCGCCGACTGCTCCGGCAACGCCACCGACGGCACCGAGCCCGCCACCAAACGCCAGGGTGCTGAGCACAACGCCAGCCGCCGCGCGTCCGTCCGCCAGCGAAACGCCGGCAGCGCCCCGGCTGTTCTCCGGCTTCGTCCTGCAGGCCGGCGTCTTCGCCAGCGCCCAGCGCGCCGAGGAACTGCATGCCCGGCTGACGCTGAACGGCGTGCCTTCGCAGATCGAGGCACGGGTCCAGGTCGGTCCTTTCCGCACCCGTCGCGAAGCTGCCGCCGCACAGGCCAAGTTGCGCGAGCTCGGGATCGAAAGCCTGCTCGTCGAGCCGAAGGGCAATCGCTAACTAAACCGGTTTCTGCAGTCGGCGCAGGAAGACCTTCATCTCCTTGGCCGCCTGGATGTCGCCGCGCGCTTCCGCCACCCGGATGCCGTCGCTGTAGGCGTCCGCCGCCGCAGCGCTCTCGCCAGCCTGGGCCAGCGCCTTGCCCAGCGCTTTCCACGCTGCGGAATAGTTCGGATCGCGCTCGATGGCGGCGCGGAAGCAGTCGGCCGCCTGGCGCGGCGCTTCCGCCTTCAGGTACTCGTTGCCCAGCGAGAAGCGCAGCAGGGCGCCGTCGCGCGGCCCGCCAAGCAGTTTTTCCAGGGATGCGATACGTGGGTTCATGGAAGCTCGGGTCTAGAATAACGGTTTTGCAAAATCACCAAGAGGAACACAACATGGCCAAGACCATCATCGCCACGCCGCATGCGCCGGCCGCCATCGGCACCTATTCGCAAGCCGTGCGCGTCGGCGACACCGTCTACCTGTCCGGACAGATCGGCCTCGATCCGGCGACCATGCAGATGGTAGACGGCATCGACGCCCAAATCGTTCGCGTCTTCGAAAACCTCAAGGCGGTTGCCGAAGCGGCCGGCGGCACGCTCGCCGACGTGGTCAAGCTCAACGTCTTCCTGACCGACCTCGGCAATTTCGCCAAGGTCAATGAAACCATGGCCCGCTACTTCAGCGAGCCCTTCCCGGCGCGCGCCGCCGTCGGCGTCAAGGAATTGCCGCGCGGCGCATTGGTCGAAGCCGACGCGGTGATGTTCCTCGGCTGATCCGCATGTCGCAGGCGCCGATCCGCGCCTCCGACGCGCTGAAGAAGAAGCTGGCCAAGATCGGCCTCCACACGGAGGCCGATTTGCTGGTCCATCTGCCGCTGCGCTACGAGGACGAAACCCGGGTCACCCCGATCGCCCGCGCCTTTGCCGGCGAGCCGGTGCAGATCGAGGTCAGCGTCGCCGACAGCGAAATCCAGTTCAAGCCGCGCCGGCAACTGGTCGTCCGCGCCTACGACGAGAGCGGCGAGATCACGCTGCGCTTCTTCAGCTTCTACCCGAACCACCAGGCGGCGCTCAGCGCCGGTTCGCGGGTGCGCGCTTTCGGCGAGGTGCGCGGCGGTTTCTTCGGGCTGGAGATGGTGCATCCGCGTTTTCGCAAGATCGCCGAAGGCGAGCCGCTGCCGAGCGAGATGACGCCGATCTACCCATCCACCGCCGGGCTCGCCAACTCGGCGCTGCAAAAGCTGATCGGCCGCGCCCTGGCCGATGGCGACCTCTCCGAGACGCTGCCCGACGAGATTCGCCAGCGGTTGAAACTGCCCGGCCTGGCGCGCAGCCTGCACTTCCTGCACCGGCCGCCGCCCGGCACCGACGTCGACACCTTGCACGCGCGCAATCATCCGGCCTGGCGGCGGGTCAAATTCGACGAGGTGCTGGCCCAGCAACTGTCGCTACGCCGTGCCTACCTCGCCCGCCGCGAACAGGGCGCGCCGGTGCTGGTGGCGCAGGACGACCTCGGCGCCCGCCTGCTCGACCGCCTGCCCTTCGGTCTGACCGGCGCGCAGTTGCGGGCGATGGCCGAGATTGCCGGCGACCTCGCCCAGCCTTACCCGATGCAGCGCCTGCTGCAGGGCGATGTCGGCGCCGGCAAGACCATCGTCGCCGCGCTGGCGGCCTGCCAGGCGATTTCCGCCGGTTGGCAGGCGGCGTTCATGGCGCCGACCGAAATTCTCGCCGAACAACATTATCTGAAGCTGCGCGACTGGCTGGAACCGCTCGGCGTGCGCGTCGCCTGGCTGTCCGGCAGCCTCAAATCGAAAGCCAAGCGCGCGCAACTGGCGGCGACGGCGGCCGACGCGCAACTGGTGGTCGGCACCCATGCGTTGATCCAGGATGGCGTCGACTTCGCCCGGCTGGGCCTGGCCATCGTCGACGAGCAGCACCGCTTCGGCGTCGCCCAGCGCCTGGCGCTGCGCAAGAAGGGCAGCAACCCGCACCAACTGATGATGTCGGCGACGCCGATCCCGCGCACGCTGGCGATGAGCTACTACGCCGACCTCGACGTCACCGTCCTCGACGAACTGCCGCCCGGCCGGACGCCGATCAAGACCCGGCTGGTTGCCGATAATCGGCGCCAGGACGTCGTCGGTTTCGTGAAAAAACATGTCGAGGAGGGCCGCCAGGCCTACTGGGTGTGCCCGCTGATCGAGGAGTCGGAAGCCCTGCAATTGCAGACGGCGGAGGAAACCTATGCGCAACTTTCGGCCGATTTGCCGGGCCTGAGCGTTGGCCTGGTACACGGCCGCCTCAAGGCCGACGAGAAGCAGGCGGTGATGAGCGCCTTCGCCGCCGGCGACATCGACGTGCTGGTGGCGACGACGGTGATCGAAGTCGGCGTCGATGTGCCCAACGCCAGCCTGATGGTCATCGAGCACGCCGAACGTTTCGGCCTCTCGCAACTGCACCAGTTGCGCGGCCGCGTCGGCCGCGGCCAGTACGAATCGAGCTGCGTGCTGATCTACGCCGGGCCGCTCGGCGAGATCGCCCGGCAGCGGCTGAAGATCATCTTCGAGCATACCGACGGCTTCGAGATTGCCCGTCAGGATCTGCAGATTCGTGGTCCCGGCGAATTCGTCGGCGCCCGGCAGAGCGGCGTGCCGCTGCTGCGCTACGCCGACCTGGAAATGGACGCCGATCTGGTCGAGATGGCGCGCCAGATCGCTGAGGAAATGCTCACCGGCCACCCGGCGCTGGCCGAAAAACACCTGCAGCGCTGGCTCGGCGCCCGCGAGGAACTGCTCAAGTCCTGAACCAGTCCTCGATCAGTGCCGCCACCTGTGCCGGCTGGTCGTGGTGCAGCATGTGGTCGGCGTCGTCGATCCAGCTTTCCTGCAAGTCGGCGAAGCAGGCGCGGCGCGCTTCCCAGTCGCCCGGGCGGGCGGCGAAATCGCGCACGACCCAGGACTGGCGGCCGCTGATCCAGAGCACCGGGCAGGCAACTTCGCGCCAGATCGCCATCGATTCCTCGAGGCGGAACAGGTAGGGCGAGGTCGCCTTGTGCCAGGGGTCACCGTTCCAGATGATGCCGTGGCGGAATTCGCCGTTGCGCGTCGTGCCGTCGCCGATGCGCGCCAGGTGGCGGGAGAGGAATTCGGCGCGTTCCTCAGTCAGGTAAGGATCGCTTTTCAGCAGCCTGCGGGCGAAGGCCTGGCGGTCGGGATAGACGTGCATGCGCGGCGGTTCTTCCAGTTGCTCCAGCCACTGCCGGTAGCGGGCCGGCGCCATGTCGGCGGTGGTCGGCGCGATGCCGATGCCCTCAAGCGATACCAGTCGCTGCACGCGCTGCGGCCGGATGCCGGCGTACAGCGTGCCGAGGATGCCGCCCATGCTGTGGCCGGCGATGCGCACCGCCTGGTCCGGGGCGTAGCGGTCGATGATTGCCGCCAGGTCGCCCATGTGCTCGGCGAAGAAGTATGGCCGGTTCAGCCACTGCGATTGACCGAAGCCGCGCCAGTCGGGGGCGACGATGTTCCACTCCCGCGCCAGTGCGTCGACGACGAACTGCCAGGAGGCGGAAACGTCCATCCAGCCGTGCAGCAGGAACAGCGTCGGGGCGTCGGCGCGGCCCCAGCGGCGGATGTGCAGGCGGACGCCGTTGGCGTCGAGGAATTCGGATCGGGAAGGCTGCATGTGCGGTGAAATCACGGGACTGAGCCGGCGATTCTAGCCGAAGTGGCAAATACGTCAGCAGGCGATGCCTTGGTATTGCCAAAGGCATATAATGCCGGCATATCAAACCAAGCAAAAGTCAGGGAGCCTTCATGAAACGTCGCGATTTTGTCCTGCTCGCCACCATGTTTTCCGGCGTCAGCTTCGTCAATCAAGCCAGTGCGCAGTTCAATTGGGGGCGGGCGCTCGATGCCGGTCGCAATCTGCTGCAGTCGGAAACCATTTCCGATTCCGAACTGCGCGTCTACTTTGACCGCCTGGCCGCCAATTCCGATCGCCAGAACCAGCTGGCCAGTTCCACCTCGCCTTACGGCCAGCGTATCGCCAAGTTGTCGGAAGGGCTGAGCAGCTACGACGGCCTGACGCTCAACATCAGGGCCTATATCTCGTCGGAAGTGAACGCTTTTGCCATGGCCAACGGCGTCATCCGCGTCTACAGCGGTCTGATGGATCGCTTTACCGACGACGAAATCCGCTACGTGATCGGCCACGAAATCGGCCATGTCCAGGCCGGCCACACCAAGGCGCGTATCCAGACCGCGCTGCGTACCAGCGCCCTGCGCAACGCCGTCGCTTCGGCCGGCGGTACCGCCGCCGGCGTTGCCGATTCCGCGCTGGGCAGCCTGTTCGAACAGGTGGTCCGCTCCAAGCACTCGCAGGCCAACGAGAACGAAGCCGACGACCGCGCGCTCGCCTTCATGCGCGAGAAGCAGTATCCCCTGCAGGCCTGTGTCAGCGCGCTGGAAAAGCTGGAAGGCCTGGGCGGCAACAACGCCTCTTGGCTGTCCACGCACCCCAGCCCGCGCGAGCGCGCCGACCGCATCCGCGCCCAGATCTGAGTTTTCCGGCCTCACTCGTCCGCCCAGTAATCGACCGCGTCGGCCAATCGGCCGATGTGGGCGAAAGTCCGCGCCGCCTTGTCGCCGCCCGGCGCGCTGCCGGCGACGACGAAGAACTTGCCGGAATCGGGGTAGATCGCGGTATCCGGCGCCCGCTGCGTCGACACGCAGAGGTAGCGTAGCGGCACGCTGCCGTCGTTGACGATCTGGTGCGCCGCCGCCGGATCGCCGCCGGGAAAGCCGAGCAGGTCGCCGGCGGCAACCGCGTATTCGGCGTCGCCGTGGCGCAGGCGGCCGCTGCCGGCGAGGATCAGCACCAACTCGTCGTTGGCCAGATGAGCGTGGCGCGGCCAGGCGGCCTTGCCCGGCGGCACTTCGCTCAGCCGGCAGCCCAGGCCGTTCAGGCCGAGCCGGGCGCCGACGCTGGCATTGGCCGAAGCGAACCGCTGGCCGTGGGTTTCAGCGTGCAATTCGAGATCGTCAAGATGGACGAAAGGGGGCGTAGACATGGGATGTTCCTCCTTGAGCGGACGACGATAAACCACATTCAGCGCGTCAGGTAGAAGGAGCCGGTCGCCGTACCGACCAGCCGTTCCGCCACCGAGGCGCGCGCCGTCGCCACCGCCAGGCGGCCGCCCAGGCGCAGCACTTCGACGGCGACCGCCACCCGCTCGCCGACATGGGCCGGCGCGCAGTAGTGGATGTCGAGCTGCGTCGTCACCACCAGCGCCGCCGGTCGGCCGCTGTGCTGCGCCTGGCGATAGACGCACTCGCCCAGCGCGCTGTCGAAGACGCTGGCGAGGACACCGCCGTGCAGCGTGCCGGCGCCGTTGAGGTGGCGCTTGCCGACCTTGAACGAGAGGTCGCTGGCGTCGCCATCCAGGCGCACCAGCGGGTTGCTCGACAGCAGGCGGAAGTCGTCGCAGGGTTGGCGGGCGTTCATTGCCAGGCTCCGCTCAGCGTGCCGCGCGGGGCCAGCAGCCGGCGGGCCAGGCGCAGCCGCCAGTCGGCTGCCGGGGCGCGGAATTCGACGCGCAGCGCGGCAGTCCGCCCGTTGTCGAAACCGCTGACCAGCAGCGGCGCGCCGTCGGCGGCCAGGCACAGGCGCTGGCCGGGGCCGAGGATGAGGTCGGCCGGTTCGCCGGGGCGGGTGATCCAGGCCCGGCCGTCCTCCACGCTCAGTGCGGCGACGCGGCGCGGCGCCAGCCTGGCCAGTTGTTCGGCGCTCAGTTGCAGGCGGCAGAACAGGCTGCCGGGCGGCTTGGGGTGTTCGGTCATGGTCGTCTCCTGCGCCGGGCTTGACGAAAGATCGCTAAAAGCCCAGCATCCAGATGCGTTTCGGTTGCAAATCCCGCATTGGTTGAGGCTTCGCTTCCGCTGCGGTTGAAGCCAGTTTTCCCCAGAATGGCGGCTAGCTCAAACGCAATATCGGCATTGAATGGATGCGTGAAAATCATGCGAAAAGACCTGCTTTCGCTGCCGCCGCTGGAGCCCCTGCGCGGCTTCGTCGCGGCGGCCAGCCGGCGCAGCATCACGCTGGCGGCGGCCGATCTCTGCCTCACTCAGTCGGCGATCAGCCGCCAGATCCAGGCATTGGAAAACGCGCTCGGCGTGCCGCTGTTCGTCCGCAAGCACCGCGCCATCGAACTGACGCCGGCCGGCGAGCGCCTGTTACCGGCCGCCATCGCCTGGTTGGCCGAGTACGGCGAGATCGCCGCCAGCCTGCGCCAGCGCGCTGCCAGCGCCGACAGCGTGACGATCACCGCCAGCATTGGCGTCACCGCGCTCTGGTTGCTGCCGCGTCTGGGGCATTTCCAGGCCGCCCACCCGGCCGTCGAGGTCCGCGTCGTCGCCGCCAATTCGCCGGTCGACCTGGTCCCGGCCGGCATCGATCTGGCCATCCGCTATCAGACCGAACCGACGATAGGGCGCGGCGACCGCCTGCTGTTCCGCGAGAGCATCGCCCCGGTGCTGGCACCGGTTCTGGCGGAAAAGCTCGCGGCCAACCCGGAAGAAAGCCCGACTTTGATCGAATACCAGGAAAGAAGTCTGCCAGGCCTCGACTGGACCTCCTGGTTGGGTAGCCTCGGCCTGCAGGGACGGAGCTTGCGCCGGCTCGGCTTCAACCAGTACGACCAGGCGGTGCAGGCGGCCATCGCCGGCCAGGGCGTCGTCCTCGGCCGCCTGCCGCTGCTCGCCGAGGCGCTGGACGATGGTCGCCTGTGCCGCTGGCCGGAGTTGCCGGTCTTCGCCAGCCCCTACGCATACTGGCTGCTGCGCGCGCCGGGTAGCGACGGCGCGGCGGTCGCTGTCTTCGCCGACTGGCTGGCCGGGCAGGGCGCAGCCTAGCCGCTGCCCTTCGCCTTACTCGCCGAACAGTTTGCGCATCGCGTCCAGGATGCTGTCGATCGGCGAGACTTCGACATCCACCGCCTTGACCCCGGCGTCGCCGGCAAATTCGTCGTACACCCAGTCGCCATCGACGTAGGAGACGCCGGGCGGCGCCGTCCGCTCGGTGATGGGCTTGCCGGCCAGCGCCTGACGCATGTAGTCGGCCCAGATCGGCAGCGCCAGCGTGGCGCCGAATTCGCGGGCGCCGAGCGATTTCGGCTGGTCGTAGCCCATCCACGCCACCGCCACCACCTTGTCGGCATAGCCGGCGAACCAGCCGTCGAAGGCGTCGCTGGTGGTGCCGGTCTTGCCGGCCAGGTCGTTGCGTCCCAGGCGCTGGCTGGCGGCGGCACCGGTGCCGCTGTTCACCACTTCGCGCAGCATGCTGTCGATGATGAAGGCGTTGCGCGGATCGATCGCCGGCTGCCTGTCTTCCTTCGACGGCGCCGGGGCTTCCCACAGCACCTGGCCGCGGGCGTCGGTGATCTTCTCGATCAGGCGCGGGCTGACCGTGTGCCCGCCGTTGGCGAACACCGCGTAGGCCCGGGCCATCTGCAACGGCGTCACCGAGCCGCTGCCCAGCGTCAGCGTCAGGTTGTCCGGATGCTTGGCGGCGTCGAAACCGAAGCGCGTCAGGTAGTCGCGCGCATACTGCGGCGTGATCGCCTGCAGCAGGCGCACGGCGACCACGTTCTTCGAGCGCGCCAGCGCCCGGCGCAGCGTCAGCGGGCCGTCGTAGCCGTCGTCGTTGCTTGGCTCCCACGGCTGGCCGTCGGCGCCGCCGGGCAGCGACAGCGGGGCGTCGTTCATCAGGGTGGCCGGCAAGAAGCCTTTTTCCAGCGCCGCCGAATAGACGAAGGGCTTGATCGTCGACCCCGGCTGGCGCGAGGCGCTGGTGACGTGGTTGAACTGCTTGCGGTAGAAATCGAAGCCGCCGACCAGCGCCCGGTAGGAACCGTCTTCGGCGTCGAGGGCGACAAAGGCGGCTTCCACCTCCGGCATCTGGGCGATCGCCCAGTGGCCCTTGCCGTTCTGGCTGACGCGGATCACCGAACCGACGCGGATACGCAGCGCCGGTCCGGCGTTCGGCTGCAGCGCGCGGGCGGCGAAGCGCAGGCCGTTGCCGGTGATCTCCAGGGTGTCGCCGAAGGCCGGTTCGGCGCGCACGCGCTTGGCCGAAACCTCGGTGACGACGGCGGCGATCAGTTTGTCGCTGCCCGGGTGTCTGGCCAGCGCCTGGTCGATCGCTTCCTCGCGCTCGTCGGGGTCGGCCGGCAGTTCGACGAAAGCTTCCGGGCCGCGGTAGCCGTGGCGCTGGTCGTAAGCCAGCACGTTGCGCCGCAGCGACTCGTAGGCGGCGTTCTGCTCGGCCTTGTCGAGGGTGGTGTAGACATTGAAGCCCTGGGTATAGGCGGCGCCCTGGTAGCGCGCAAAAAGCTCCTGGCGCACCAGTTCGGCGACGTGGTCGGCATGCGCCTCGAACTGCAGGCTCTGGCTGACCGCCAGCGGCTGGGCGATGGCCTCGTCGAACTGCGCCTGGGTGATCTTCTCCAGTTGCAGCATGCGCTTCAGCACCAGCTCCTGGCGCGCCTTGGCCCGTGCCGGATTGACCGCCGGGTTGTGCTTGGCCGGGTTCTGCGGAATGCCGGCGAGCATCGCCGCCTCGGCCAGTGTCAGTTCGGGCAGGCGCTTGCGGAAATAGGTGCGAGCGGCGCTGGAAAAGCCGTAGGAGCGCTGGCCGAGGTAAATCTGGTTCATGTAGAGCTCAAGGATCTGGTCCTTGCTCAAGGCCGATTCGATACGGTAGGACAGCATCACCTCGGTCAGCTTGCGGCGCAGCGTCTTCTCCGGCGTCAGGAAGAAATTGCGCGCCACCTGCATGGTGATCGTCGACGCCCCCTGGCGCATGCCACCGGTCAGCCCCGCCGCCACCGCCCGCGCCACGCCGTGGTAATCGACCCCGCCGTGCTCGTAGAAACGCGCATCCTCGATCGCCAGCAACGCCTCCTTCATCAGCGGCGGAATTTCCTGGATCGGCGTGAAGTCGCGGCGCTCCTCGCCGAACTCCCCGAGCAGCGCGCCGTCGGCGGTATAGATGCGCAGCGGGATCTTCGGCCGGTAGTCGGTCACCAGATCGAGCGACGGCAAGCGGGGCAGGATGCTCAGCAGCATGCCGCCGATCAGCACGAATATCGTCAGGAAGCCAACGGCGGCCAGCGCCAGCAAGGTACGGCGCAAATCGGTGCGGTAATTGGCCTGGGCAAAGGGGAGGGTAAGAAACTTGACGGCGGTCGAGAAGAATTTCACGCGTTGATCCAGATCGAGAAAGCGGCAAAGCAGTCAGCCGAGGGCGTAGTGTAGGACAACGGGGGCGGAATCAGAGGCTGGCGGCGATGTCCGTGGCCAGATGGTCGACCGCCGCTTCCGTCGTCGCCCAGGAACACATGAAACGCGCCATGTCGCCGATGAAGGTGTGGAATACCCAGCCCGCCTGGCGCAAGCGGGCCATCGCCGGCTCCGGCAACTGTACGAAGACGCTGTTGGCCTGCGCCGGGCGGCAGGCGAGCCCGGGCAACGCCGCCAGCCGTTCCGCCAGTCGTCGGGCCAGCCGATTGGCGTGGCCGGCATGCTTGAGCCAGGTGTCGTCGTCCAGCATGGCCAGCCAGGGCGCCGACAGGAAACGCATTTTCGAGGCAAGTTGGCCGGCCTGCTTGCAGCGCCAGGAAAAATCCTCGCCCAGCGCGCGGTTGAAAAACACCACCGCCTCGCCAAGCGGCAAGCCCATCTTGGTGCCGCCGAAACACAGCACGTCGATTCCCGCGCGCCAGGTCATGTCCGCCGGCGAAACCTCAAGCGCGGCCAGCGCATTGGCAAAACGGGCGCCGTCCATGTGGGTGTGCAGGCCGTGCCGCTTGGCGATAGCCGTGAGCGCGGCGATTTCGTCGAGCGAATAGAGCGTGCCCAGTTCGGTGGCCTGGGTCAGGGTGAGGACCTTGGGGCGCGGGTAATGCTGATCCCGGCGGCGGGTGATCAGGTGTTCGACGTTGGCGGCATCCATCTTGCCGTCCTGCTGCCGCGCCAGCAGGAGCTTGGCCCCGTTCGAAAAGAACTCCGGCGCGCCGCATTCGTCGGTCTCGACATGCGCCGTTTCCGCGCAAATCACGCCCTGGTAGGACTGGCACAAGGACGCCAGCGCCAGGGAATTGGCCGCCGTGCCGTTGAAAACGAAGTACACATCGCAATCCGTCGCGAACAACTGGCGCAGCCGGTCGCACACGATCCTGGTCACCTCGTCCTCGCCATAAGACGAGATGAAACCCGTATTGGCGGCATTGAAGGCGGCGAGTGCCTCCGGACAGGCGCCGGCAGTGTTGTCGCTGGCAAACTGCAGGTAGTAGCCGGGGACTTGGGAGGTGGCTGGCATGGCGTGGATTCCTGAGTTTGAGGAATGCGTCATTGTGCCACGCTGGGGTTTTCCGGTTGGCTGGCTCGGTTCTATTGATCCGGCCAGATGAAGTTTGAAGTTTCAAGCGGCATATTTGACACGCGGATCTTGGAAGAAGCGCTTGACCCGCTCGGGTGATTGTTCGAGTTTGATCATGTATTCGGTAGCGGCGAGTTTCAGTTTGATCTTGGTGCGCACCGGCACTTTTGTCCCAATGGCATGCTTGAGGTTGGCGTTGAGGCGCTCTTCCGGATTCAGTTCCGGGCTATAACTGGGCAGGTTGAACAGTTCGATCTTGTCCTGGCGCTCAGCGGCCCATGCCTTGACCGGTTTGCTGTGATGGACCCGCAAATTGTCGAGAATCAAGAACACCTTCTTGCCGGCATCTTTGACCAGCGCTTCAAGAAATTCGATCAGCTTGTCGGAGTTGAAGGCCTCGTCAATGATCATCCAGCGCGTTTTGCCCTGATTCGTTACCGTGGCAATCATCGACAGTTTCTGGCGCGTGCCGCCCACGGTGTAGGTGACTGGCGTTTTGCCTGACGGCGCGTAGCTGCGGCCACGTACATCGGTATTGACCAGGGCTGTCTCATCACCCCAGTGAATCTCGCCGCCTTCGGTCTTGGCCCGCTTCTCAATTTCCGGGTATTGCTCGTTGAGCCAGGCTTGCACGGCTTCCGGCCGTTGCTCGTAGGCCTTCTTGATCGGCTTCTGGGGGGTGAAACCCCAGCGCGATAGATAGTTGCCAACACCGCGCACCGATAGCTTGACGCCGTATTCCCGTTCGATCAGTTGCATGACCGCCGCCCGGTTCCACAGCGCGAATTCCATCTTCAACTGCTCCGGGCGCTTGTCACAAATGATCTTGCGGATCGCTTGCTCTTGCTCTTCGGTCAATGTTCGCCCTTGGCCAGCACGCTTGCCGCGCGTGGCTGGCCTGATGGCAGCAAGACCGCCTTCTTCATAGCGATCAATGGCAGCACGAACTGTCGGATACGAAAGCCCGCTCAGCTCGACGATTTGCATCACGCCATAACCCTTGCGATGCAACCGCACAACTTGCTTTCGCCGTTCGTGTAGTTGCTCCAGTGTCAAATATCTTGCGTCGTCTTTTTCCATTCATCCAACATGGGGGCTAAACCATAAATTTCAAGCATTATCGTGCCGAGTCAATAGCTGCGAAATTCTGATTGACCGGCTTCCGCTGTTCGGCCTGATAGGCTCCCGCCGCTTGCCTACTCCCCATGAACGTCAGGTACTGTTCGCCTTCCTGAACTTCTTCCGAGCTTCTCGTGCCATTCTGCGTCGTTCTTCTCGGTTCATTGGGGCGCCAGACTCGTACTCGTGGAACTTGGGGCCACCGAAGTTGAAAGGCATCGGAAACTCGCGGCTCCTTATCCCAAGGTACTGTACATCCTTGACCGGTGTTTGAAGAACATCAAGCTCCTCCATCGTATCCTTCCAAACGACGGATTCCTCTGGACTCATCTCTTCAGTGAGGTCAACGTACAGGAAGTCTTGGGAAGCTACCTTCTCGGTAAAGGGCTCAGATGCGATGCCAATCGATTCGGTCACGTTGGGGAAGCGCGCCTTGATGCCGTGACAGTACGCGAGCAGTGCGGCCGAGCGCATCTCCCGGTAGGCTTGGTAGTCAACATTCGGCGGCTTTGGAGCGGTCAGGAAAACGTACGCGCGGGACATCTTCTCGCCGCTCAGGATTATGCGTGCGAATTTCTTGCCGGGCTCGCTCTTCGAGAGCGCTAAGCGGAAGTGACTGGCAAGCTCACGCCTTGCCAGTCGGGGCTCTGCTGCGAGGGCGCGCAGGATTCGCTCGTGCTCGATGGTCGCCGGTGGAGTCTCAGGGAGACCAATCGCTGTCCCTGCGCGTACGAAGGACGCTTGGTACTCGATAAGTGCGTCCCACATGTAGCTGCCCTGATCTGCCTCGCGTTTGGCCTCTCGTTGATGGCTTGAGCGATAGAACCGCCAATCACCCTCCAGGAGGGTGATACCACCAGCGCCAAGCGGCACCTTGGGCAATGCATGCCGGCCGTTCTCCATCGTGCACATATACTGCGCCAGTAGCTCTTCTTCACCGGCAAAGTGCATAAAGATGCCGTTCGCGCCGAAATAGCGCTCCTTGCAGGCCAAGTAGTTGACAAGGTCCGGGACGGTATCTAATTCCTCCAAGAGAACGTCGACTGTCACCTCGTCGAGGACATGGACGAAGCGACGGCCTTTCAGCGGGAAGCCGACTTCGAAAGCGTGTTCGTAGTGGGCATCTCCCTCAAGCATACTGTTGAGCATCAAGCTGCCGCTGCTTCCCCCGCCGAAGTAGCGAACCGCTGCCTCATGGCCGCCGCGCGTGACGGCAATCAGGAAATACCGGGCTAAGCTTGAGTCCGGAAGAGCCACAGGCAACTTGGTCTCACAAGACTTGTCGACGAACACGCGGTCCGGGAACCGACGCAAGAAGCTTTCGGCCCCTGCAAGCTGCCTTGCGGACTTCTCGATTGCCCTCTTGTACCAACGCGGCCAAGCAACCTTGATGTCTACGTCCGACTGAAACGCGCAGTGCTTATCGGAGAACAACAGAACGTCGGTGCCAAAGACCACCAGCAGGTCGACCAACTCCTTGCCGTCCCCTTTGCCGACTGACCTCCCTTCGTCGCTGTAAACATTCGGGTAGCTCCACAGACTCAAGAATGCCTTACGGGCGAGCCGCACCAGGGCGCGTTCCGAATCGGTCGTTCCCTGTGCCTCAGCTGCTTTCTCCCAGGCGGTTTTGTCGCTCATGTGTTGGCGTTTCCAAAAGCATATCTGAGCACGGTCGCTACACGTGCATCATATCGTGTAGGCGACCATTGACTCCTCTTCATCACGCTGCGGTCGCTCGCGCCGTCATGGCGTACTGCAGCTCATGGCCGCGGGCTGTCATCGATATTCGAAGCCTCAAAGGCTGCTTTGGCGGAGCTTGGTCCTTCCCACCAACAAAGGCAGCCCATCTCGTCGCAGTACCAGTTCCTTCAGCGCCTTGTCCGGGAGGACTGCCCCCTTGTAGAGCGGACCGCAGGGTGTTTTCGACAGTTTGAGCGAGAGCGCCAGGAGATCGTCGCGGTCGGTTTGGCTTTCGATCTGGTAGGTGAACTGGTTCATGATGCCGAGCAGGCTGCGGTTGCCGGTTTTTGCGTGGCTGACTTCCTGCATCAGCGCCATTTCGGTTTCGATGAATGTTTCGGCGATCCCATGTGCAGCGAGGATTTGGGCAAGTTGCAGGGGGAAGCGGTCGGTCAGCGTTGCCGCCGGGGCCAGTGGTAGCAGGACGGGGAGCAGGGTTTGTTCGTTGACCAGCAGGGCAAGCTGCGGGCGGGTGAACAATGCTGTGGCGTACCAGTTGCCCAGTTGCGTCGTGCTGGCGTCGGCAGTGGGCGGAGTGGGCTTTATGCGGTCAAGCAGTTTCTTGGTGCAGTGAAGGTAGTACATGGCGTGATTTGGTTGATCGCCGGGGCTTCAGTCTAGCTGAGTTGCCACGGGGGTTGCTAAGCGGGCGGTTTGGGTTCCGCTACGACGGCATGCTTTCTTTGGCTTATCATCGAGTCGGTTTTCTCATGAGGTTCGGAATGGTGCCGCCAAACAAGCTGCCGATGAACGATCCGCAACCAGAACGTTCTCCTTGGAACGCTTTCCCCGACGTGATAATCCATGCGCCAGAATTGACGGTGAAGAAACACGAGGTTTACGCGCAAGCAAAGGCGGGTGACTCGGATGCAGCCTTCCAACTGGTGCGGGATACCATTTCGTCTGCCGCGGTGAAAAAAGTTATCGAACTGGCAGCGAAACGCAGTCCACTGCTTGCTTCGGCGCATGCTTTCGAGAAAACCGGGGTGAATGCGATTCCCGAAGCATTGGCCGACGAACTCGGCGAAAGAACGGGATTCCCGGTCGACGGCTCAATCGTCCAGATCAACGTCGTTGGTCACACTGGGGCGAGTGGTTTTTCTCGGTTGGCGAGGCAGGCTTTGTTTGATGGGGATGTGGTTGCCGGCGCCGATTATCTGTTGGTAGATGATTTCATCGGTCAGGGTGGGACTTTGGCGAACCTCAGAGGTTATATCGAGTCGAAGGGAGGTAATGTCATCGGGGCTACTGTCTTGACCGGCAAGGACTTCTCGGCCAGACTTGCCCTGACGAATGAACAACTTGCAGCGCTGAGAGCTAAACATGGAAATCTCGAAGATTGGTGGAAAGCCCGGTTCGGTCACGGCTTCGACCGTCTTACTCAATCAGAGGCTCGCTACCTCGAACGCACCAAGGATGCTGACACCATCCGAGATCGCCTTGCTGAGGCAGAGTAAGCGAGAGATCGCTGCGCGGTACAGGACCACGCACAAAGCAAGTTCATAAAAAGGCCGGGTTTCCGGCCTTTTTTCATTTCCTGGTTCGCGCCGAAATTCCCCTTGACTACATCATGTCGATATAACTAAACTTATCGACATGAAAACCGACTACAGCCAAACCATTCCCCCCCAGTGGGCCGTCATGTCCAGGATTTTCGTTGCCTTGGGTGACGAGCATCGGCAGCGCATCCTGCTGCTGTTCGAGCCGGGTGAGCGGCTCAATGTCGGGCAGATTGCCGAGGTGTCGACGCTGGCGCGGTCGACCGTGTCGCATCACCTGAAGGTCCTGCACGAGGCCGGGGTGCTGGCTTCGGAGAAGATCGGCAAGGAGGTGTGGTTCTGGATCGACCGCCCATTGCTGGAAACCACGTTCACCAATGTCCTTGATTACCTTCGGGAGTCCACCTGATGCGTGCCTTGCTGCGTCCTTTCCTGCGGCTGCTGGTCGGCCTGCTGTTTCGCGTCGATGTGCGCTTCCGGCAGTCCGATTTCTCGCAGCGCAAGCTGTTGATCGTCGCCAACCACGAGTCCTTCCTCGATGGCCTGCTGCTTGGCCTCTACCTGCCGCTCGATCCGGTTTTCGTCGTGCATACCGGCGTCGCCAACAATTTCTGGTTCCGTCTGTTGCTGTCGCAGGTCGATTATCTGGCGGTCGATCCGACCAGCCCGATGGCGATGAAAAAGGTGATCCGGTTGATCGAATCCGGGCGGCCAGTGGTCATCTTCCCGGAAGGGCGGATCACCCGCACCGGTTCGCTGATGAAGGTCTACGACGGCCCCGCCTTCGTTGCCGCCAAGACCGGCGCGACGGTGATCCCGGTGCGCGTCGATGGCGCGTCGCGCTCCTATTTCTCGCGCCTGTCGGGCAGTTACCCGAAGGTGGTGTTCCCGAAGATTCGCCTGACCGTGCTGCCGGAAGCGCATTTCCCGATGCCCGAGGCGCCTACCGCCAAGCAGCGTCGGCGCAAGGCGGGCGAGCAGATGCGCAAGCTGATGCAGGAGATGATCTTCGCTTCGCGCCCGACCCAGACGCTGTACGGCGCGCTGTGCGACGCGGCCCGGGTGTACGGGCGCGGCCGGCGCCTGCTGGAGGATGTGAAGCAGATCGAGTATTCGTACAACGACCTGTTGAAGATGGCGCTGATCCTCGGCCGGCAGATCGAGCGCGTGTCGCGGCCGGGCGAGAAGGTCGGCCTGCTGCTGCCCAACCTGGTGCCGACCATCGGCCTGATCTTCGGCCTCACCGCCCGGAAGCGCGTGCCGGCGATGCTCAACTACACCGCCGGTACCGACGCCATGCAGGCCGCCTGCACCGCCGCCGAGGTGAAGACGGTGGTCACTTCGCGCGCTTTCGTCGAGCAGGCCAAGCTCGGCGACAAGCTGGCCGGGCTGCAGGGCGTCGAATTGCTCTATCTTGAGGACATCCGCGAACGCATCGGCCTCGCCGACAAGCTTTGGCTGGTGCTGTGGGCGATCCGCTTCCCGCACGCCTTCGAACTGCACGCTTCACCGGAGGACGCGGCGGTGGTGTTGTTCACCTCCGGTTCCGAGGGCAAGCCGAAGGGCGTCGTGCTGCCGCACCGGGCGATCCTCGCCAACATCGCGCAGATTCGCGCGGTGATCGACTTCTCGGTCGACGACAAGGTGCTGAACGCGCTGCCCATCTTCCACAGCTTCGGCCTCACCGCCGGCGCGCTGCTGCCGGTGCTGACCGGCGCCAACCTCTTTCTCTACCCGTCGCCGCTGCATTACCGGGTGATTCCGGAAGTCGCCTACGACCGCAATTGCACCGTGCTCTTCGGTACCTCGACCTTCCTCGGCAATTACGCCAAGTTCGCCCATCCCTACGATTTCTATCGCCTGCGCTATGTCGTTGCCGGCGCCGAGAAGCTCTCCGAAGCGGTGCGCAGCCAGTGGTTCGAAAAGTTCGGCGTGCGCATCTTCGAAGGTTACGGCGCCACCGAAACCGCGCCGGTGCTGGCGGTCAACACGCCGATGGCCTACCGGACCGGTACCGTCGGCAACCTGCTGCCGGGCATCGAGCACAAGCTGGTGCCGGTGCCGGGCATCGCCAACGGCGGCATCCTGCACGTGCGCGGCCCCAATGTCATGGCCGGCTACCTCAAGGCCGAACAGCCCGGCGTGCTGCAAGCGCCGACTTCGGAAGCCGGCGACGGCTGGTACGAAACCGGCGACGTGGTCGACATCGACGACGAGGGCTTCGTCAGGATCGTCGGCCGGGTCAAGCGCTTTGCCAAGATCGCCGGCGAGATGGTCAGCCTGGAAGTGGTCGAGAAGCTCGCCGTCGCCACCGCGCCGGACAAGCCGCATGCCGTGTCGAGCCAGCCCGACGAAAGCAAGGGCGAGGCGCTGGTGCTGTTTACCACCGACCCGGCGCTGAGCCGCGACATGCTGGCCAGCAAGGCGCGCGAACTCGGGCTGCCGGAACTGGCGGTGCCGAGGAAGATCCTGGTGGTCGAGGCGCTGCCGCTGCTCGGCACCGGCAAGATCGATTACGTGACCTTGAAACAGATGGCGGAGGCGGCATGCTGAAGCAGCACTGGCGAGGACGGGCCTGCGCGCTGGGTGCTCTGCTGTCGCTCGCCGTCGGCACATTACCAGCGGTGGAGCCGGATAAGCTGCAACGGCTCGGTACATGGATGGCGCATTACTACGAGCATCCCGAGCCGGAGGTGTTGGCCGGCTGGATGCGCGAAATCTCGGCCAGCGGCAGTCTGGAAAAGACGTCGGCACGCTACCCGGTGATGATCTTCGTGTCGGAGTTGGCCCGCCAGAATCCAGACCGGGTCGGTGGTTGGTGCGATGGTTTGGCGGGCCTGCCGACGGCGCACCGGGCAGCTTTCGCGTGGTCGTTCAGGAATGCCGGGGCGCCCGGAAGCGAGCGCTGTCTGAAGGATTTGCCGGCCGATGCCGAGGCCGCGCTGCGCGATCTCAAGGTTTTTTCACCGCTGCAGCGGGCGCCTGTCACACCGGGGGATCTCGACCTGTTGTGGGCGGTTTTCGTGGCCAGCGGTGACGAACGGCCGGTACACATGATCGTCGATGTCCTGTCCCGGCCGCTGCCCGAGCGCGGTGCGGCGGGTAGCGTCGAGGCTTTGTTGCTGAACGGCGCGGCGAAGTGGTCGCTTGCTTCCAATGCCCGCCAGCACGCACGGGTCAGGCAGATTCTTGAACAACGCCAGGGTGAGGCGAGCGGTTCCTTGCGGCAGGCACTCGATGAACTGCTGGCGAAGCTGGCGGCGGGAGAAACTTCATGAATCGTCGTCACTTTCTTGGCTGGCTGGCCGGGGGCGGTGCTCTGGCCGCCGCTGGTGCCAGCCTGGCCAAACCGGTGGTGGTCAATCCCTGTCGCGCCGCGATTCCCGTCCGCCTGCTCGACAGCCCCTGGCTGCAGCAGGCCTGGGCCGGCATCGATCCGGCCGGGTTGTGGGACTGCCACGTCCATCTCGCCGGGTTGGGCGACGGCGGCAGCGGCATTGAGGTCGGGCCGCAGTTGTCGTCGCCTTTGCACCCGCTGCACTACGCGCAGCGCCTGTTCTACATGAACGCCGGTTGCGCCCACGATGCGCCGGGTGCCGTCGATGCCGCCTACACGGCGCGCCTGCTCAACCTGTGCGAGGCGATGCCGGAAGGCTTCAAGGTCATGCTCTTCGCCTTCGAGCGTTTCCACGATACGGCCGGCCAGGCACACCCGGAACATTCGGCCTTCTACGTGCCGAACGCCTGGGCGGCGAAGTTGGCGCGCGAGTTCCCGGCGCGCTTCGAGTGGGTGGCGTCGCTGCATCCCTACCATGCGACGGCGGTCGACGACCTGCGCCAGGCCATTGCCGGCGGCGCCCGCGCTGTCAAGTGGCTGCCGGCGGCGCAGGGCATGGACCCGGCGGACGCGAAGTGCGATCCCTTCTACCGCGTACTGGCCGAGTCCGGCACGCCGCTGATCGTCCATTGCGGCGAGGAGCAGGCGGTGCGGGGCAGCGACACGCAGGCCTTCGGCAACCCGCTGCGCCTGCGCCGGGCGCTCGACATTGGCGTCAAGGTCGTGGTTGCCCACTGCGCGACGATGGGCAGCGACCTCGACGACGACGGTAGCGTGCGCCCCAGTTTCGACCTCTTCCTCAAGGCGATGGCCGAGCCGCGCGCCAAGGACTTGCTGTACGGCGACATCTCGGCGATCGCGCTGCGCAACCGCCAGCCGGCGGTGATCCGTACCCTGCTCGAACGCGGCGATCTGCACGAGCGTCTGCTACACGGTTCCGACTACCCGCTGCCCGGCATCCTGCCGCTGATTTCGGCGGCGACGCTGGCCCGCGCCGGACTGCTGCCGCAGGCCGCGGTCGCCGACCTCGACGCGCTGCGCGAGCACAATCCGCTACTCTTCGATTTCGTCCTCAAGCGCCTGCTCAACTGGCAGGGACATTCCTTTTCGCCGGCGGTGTTCAATACCCGCCGCATCTTTTCGGGCCAGCCTTCATGAGCGGACAATTCGGACTCCTCAAGGAAAAACGTTTCGGGCCGCTGTTCGGCACCCAGTTCCTCGGTGCCTTCAACGACAACCTGTACAAGAACGCACTGGTCGTGCTGCTGACCTTCCAGGCGGCGCAATGGACGACGATCGCACCGGAACTGCTGGGCAACCTGGCGGCCGGCATCTTCATCCTGCCTTTCTTCCTCTTTTCGGCGACCGCCGGGCAACTCGCCGACAAGTACGACAAGGCGACGCTGGCGCGTTTTTCCAAGCTGCTGGAAATCCTCATCATGGGCATCGCCGCCGTCGGTTTCGCGCTGCACAGCCTGGCCTGGCTGCTTGCCGCGCTGTTCCTGCTCGGCCTGCAATCGACGCAGTTCGGGCCGGTCAAATACGCGATCCTGCCGCAGCACCTGCACGAAGACGAGCTGGTCGGCGGCAACGCGCTGATCGAGGCCGGTACTTTCGTCTCGATCCTGATCGGCACCCTGGCCGGTGGCCTGCTCGCCGGCAGCGTCGCCCAGCCGATGTGGATCGCCGTCGGCGGGCTGGCGGTTGCCGTGCTCGGTTACCTCTACAGCCGCGGCATCCCGAAGGCGCCGCCGCCGGCGCCGGAACTGCGGATCAACTGGAACCCGCTGAGCGAAACCTGGCGCAGCATCAACTTCGCCCGCGGCAACCGCAGCGTCTTCCTCTCCATCCTCGGTGCGTCCTGGTTCTGGCTGTACGGCGCGATGTTCCTTGCCCAGTTCCCGGCCTACACGAAGAACGTGCTGGGCGGCGGCGAAACCATGGTGACGCTGCTGCTCGCCATCTTCACCGTCGGCATCGGCGTCGGCTCGCTGCTTTGCGAGCGGATGTCCGGCAAGCATGTCGAGATCGGCCTGGTGCCTTTCGGCTCGATCGGCCTGACGCTGTTCGGCATCGACCTCTACTTCGCGTCGCCGGTTGGCCTGGTCGGCACCACGGCACACGAGCTGACCGCCTTGCTCAGTCTGCCGGCGGTCTGGCGGGTGCTGTTCGACCTCCTGATGTTGGGCATGTTCGGCGGCTTCTTCATCGTCCCGCTCTACGCGCTGGTGCAGTCGCGCAGCGAGCCGGCGCATCGCGCCCGGATCATCGCCGCCAACAACATTCTCAACGCGCTGTTCATGGTCGTCGGCGCGCTCGGTGCGGCGGCGGCGCTCGGCGCCGGGCTGTCGATTCCGGCGCTGTTCGGCATCGCGGCGCTGCTCAACGCGGCGGTGGCGGTGTACATCTACGGGCTGGTGCCGGAGTTCCTGCTTCGCTTCGTCGCCTGGCTGCTGGTCAAGGCGGTGTACCGGTTGCGCAGCGAGGGCGTCGAGCACATTCCGCTGGACGGGCCGGCGCTGCTCGTCGCCAACCACGTCAGCTTCGCCGACGCGGTGATCCTGATGGGGGCGTCGCCACGGCCGATCCGCTTCGTCATGGATCACCGCATCTTCCGCACGCCGCTGCTCGGCTTCGTCTTCCGTCATTGCGGGGCAATTCCGATTGCTTCGGCCAAGGAAGATCCGGCGCTGATGGAGAAGGCTTTCGCCGAGGTCGCGGCGGCGCTCGCCGACGGCCAGCTGGTCGGCATCTTCCCGGAAGGCAACATCACCGCCGACGGCGAGCTGCAGCCTTTCCGGCCGGGCGTTGCCCGCATCCTCGCCGCCAGCCCGGTGCCGGTGGTGCCGATGGCGCTGTCCGGGCTGTGGGGCAGCTTCTTCTCGCGCATCGACGGGGTGGCGATGAAGACGCCATTCCGGCGCGGCATGTTCTCGGCCATCGGGCTCAAGGTCGGAGAGCCGCTGGCGCCCGCGGCGGCGACGCCGGAGCGACTGTTCGAAAGCGTGCTGGCGCTCCGGGGCGAGCGCCGCTGAGCGGTTAGAATAGGCGCTTTTCATGTCGTGGATTTGAAGATGAGCCTTTCTTCGTCGATTCCCGCCGATTCCCTGGCGGGATTGGCCGATGCCGATCTGCAGCGCCAGGCGGCGCGCATGGCGCAGGATGTCTTTGCCGGCGTTTTCCGGCAGGCGGTGAGTGCCGACGACGCCGACGACACGGCGCGTCTCGCCGATCTCGGCAGCCGCTGCAGCAACTGGTGCCGGGCCGCCGGCAGCGATGACGGGCGCGCCTTGCGCCTGGCCCTGCTGATCAGCGGCCTCGACCAGTGGGGCCTGGCCTACAGCCAGGCTTTCCAGCTGACGGCGATCCCGGCGCTGACGGCCCTGGTCGGCGCCCTGCGCAGCGCGCTCGACGCCCAGGCCGACGCCCGTTTCCAGCGCTTTTTCGCGCAACTCGACGGCGACGAGGCGGCGGCGATCGACTTCAAGATCGAACTGCGGCGCGCCATCCACCTTGCCCTGTGGCACGCCATGGCCGCCTGCGAGACGGCCGAACAGGCGGAGAACATCGTCCGCCCGCTGGGCGGCCTGATGCTGGCGCTCGACCAGCGCATGCCGGAACTCGGCTGGCGCCTGCTGGCCGATGCACTGGCCAGCATCCAGATCCGTCTGCTGCAGGACAATTCTGCGTCGACGGTAGCGCAGGAAGCGACCCAGACCCTGTTTGCCGCGCTGCGCCAGGCGCTGCCGGGCGAGCGTTACCAGGCCATCCTGGCGCATTCCGGGAAGGCGGTGATTGCCTGGCAGCGCGCGCAGCGGCCGGTTGTGCACTGAGGGGGCGGCGATGAACTGGCAGGCCTGGCGCGAGCGGCTCGACCTCTACGAAAAGCTGATGCGGCTGGACAAGCCGATCGGCACCCTGCTGCTGCTCTGGCCGACGTTCTGGGCGTTGTGGCTGTCCGCCGACGGCCGGCCGGACTGGATCGTCGTCTGGGTCTTCGCCCTCGGCACCTTGCTGATGCGTTCCGCCGGCTGCGTCATCAACGATTACGCCGACCGCGATTTCGACAAGCACGTCGAGCGCACCCGCGAGCGGCCGCTGACCGCCGGCCGGGTCAGCACGCGCGAAGCGCTGGCGCTGTTCGGCGCGCTCTGCCTGGCCAGTCTGGCGCTGGTCGTCGCGCTCGACCGGCCACTGGTCGTCTGGCTGTCGATCCCCGCCGTCTTCCTCGCCGCCAGCTATCCCTTCACCAAGCGCTTCTTCGCCATTCCGCAGGCCTATCTCGGCATCGCCTTCGGTTTCGGCATCCCGATGGGCTACGCCGCGCAACTCGCGACGGTGCCGGCGGAAGCCTGGTGGATGCTGCTCGCCAACATCTTCTGGGCGGTCGCCTACGACACCGAATACGCGATGGTCGATCGCAACGACGACCTGAAGATCGGCATCAAGACCTCGGCGATCACCTTCGGTCGTTTCGACGTTGCCGCCGTCATGGCCTGCTACGCGGTGACCCTGGGCATCCTTGCCGCGATCGGCGCGCAGCGCGGTCTGGCCTGGCCGTATTACTTGGGGCTGGCGCTGGCCGCAGGTATGATGCTCAGGCATTTCTTCTGGATCCGCGGTCGGGAGCGAATGCCCTGTTTCCGGGCTTTTCTCGACAACAACCGGGTGGGGGCCGCGATCTTCGCGGGGCTGGTCGCCAGTTACTGGGTATGAGGTAAGGCATGGCAGTGAGTGAGGGGAATTTTGCCCGGGTCGGGCTGGGCGACATCGTCGTCGGCCAGCCTTTGCGCTGGAATCTCTACAACGAGGCCCGCGAGCAGATTCGCCGTCAGGGCGAGATTTTCGATTCCCTGGAGGCGATCGACGCCCTGGTTTCCCCCGGCGTCTACCGCTTGCTGTCGAGCGCCGAGAAGCAGTCGCGCGATGTCGCCTTCGACACCTCGCGCATCCGCGTCGGCGACGCGATCCAGCTCGAAGTTTCGCCGGAGCAGCCGCGCTACGTCGTCTTCCTGATCGGCTACCAGAAGAACAAGGGGATCATCGTCACCCCGCCGGAAAGCGCCGGCGGCCTGATGATGCTGCGCGACGGCCAGTCCTTCGTCGGCCGCTTCTTCTCCGGTCAGCGCGCCTTCGCCTTTTCGACGACGCTGGTCAGGCAGACCTCGGTGCCGTTCCCGCACATGCACCTGGCTTACCCGCGCGACCTGCGCGTCCAGGAAGTGCGCAAGAGCCCGCGCATCGACGTGCAGATGATCGCCGCCATCGAGTTCGTCGACCGCGAGGCGCCGCAGGCTTCGGGCAAGATCTGCAACCTCAGCGCCACCGGCGCGGCGTTGCGCACCAAGCACCGGCTGGCGCCGATCGGCGAGAAGGTCCGCCTCAAGTTCAAGCTCGCCATCCAGGGGCTGGAAACCTATCTCTCGGTGCTCTGCGAGGTCCGCTCGCTGGCCGACAACCGCGACGATCCGGCGATGCCGGTGCTGTGGGGGCTGAGTTTCGTCGAAACCGACAGCCACGCCCATTTCGCGCTGTCGGCCTATGTTTACGGCATGCTGCTCGGCGAAGTCTGAGCGCCGAGTGACGGAGTTTTCTTGAAATACCACGACTTGCGCGACTTCCTGTCGCAACTGGAAAAGACCGGCGAACTGAAGCGTATCGCCGTGCCGGTCGACACCCACCTGGAAATGACTGAGATCGGCGACCGCGTGCTGCGCGCTGGCGGTCCGGCGCTGCTTTTCGAAAAAGCGACGACCGGTGGCCGCCAGCACGAGATGCCAGTGCTCACTAACCTGTTCGGCACGCCGCGCCGGGTGGCGCTGGGCATGGGCGAGGAGTCGGTGCAGGCGCTGCGCGAGGTCGGCAAGCTGCTCGCCTACCTGAAGGAGCCGGAACCGCCGAAAGGCCTGAAGGACGCTTGGGACAAACTGCCGGTGCTCAAGCAAGTGCTCAACATGGCGCCCAAGAAGATCAGCAACGCGCCTTGCCAGGAAGTCGTATGGGAGGGCAAGGATGTCGATTTGTCGCGTCTGCCGATTCAGCACTGCTGGCCGGGCGACGTCGCGCCGCTGATCACCTGGGGCCTGGTCGTCACCAAGGGGCCGCACAAGAACCGCCAGAACCTCGGCATCTATCGCCAGCAGGTGCTCGGGCCGAACAAGGTGATCATGCGCTGGCTGGCGCATCGCGGCGGCGCGCTCGACTTCCGCGACCACCAGCAGGCCAACCCGGGCCAGCCTTTCCCGCTGGCGGTGGTGCTCGGCTGCGATCCGGCGACCATCCTTGGCGCGGTGACGCCGGTGCCGGACAGCCTTTCCGAATACCAGTTCGCCGGCCTGCTGCGCGGTGGCAAGACCGAGCTGACGCAGTGTCTGGGCTCCGGTTTGCAAGTGCCCGCTTCCGCCGAGATCGTTCTGGAAGGCTATATCCAGCCCGGCGAGAAGGCGCTCGAAGGACCTTACGGCGACCACACCGGCTACTACAACGAGCAGGCGGAATTCCCGGTGTTCACCATCGACCGCATCACCATGCGCCGGAGCCCGATCTACCACAGCACCTATACCGGCAAGCCGCCCGACGAACCGGCGGTGTTGGGCGTGGCACTCAATGAAGTCTTCGTGCCGCTGTTGCAGAAGCAGTACCCGGAGATCGTCGATTTCTACCTGCCGCCGGAGGGCTGTTCGTACCGGATGGCCATCGTCAGCATCAGGAAGGCTTACCCCGGCCACGCCAAGCGCATCATGTTCGGCATCTGGAGCTTCCTGCGCCAGTTCATGTACACCAAGACGATCGTCGTGGTGGACGACGACATCGACATCCGCGACTGGAAGGAAGTGATCTGGGCGATGACCACGCGCTTCGACGCGGTGCGCGATACGACCCTGGTCGACAACACGCCGATCGACTATCTCGATTTCGCCAGCCCGGTCGCCGGTCTCGGCTCGAAGATGGGGATCGACGCGACCAACAAGTGGCCGGGCGAAACCAATCGCGAGTGGGGGCGGCCGATCGTCATGGACACCGACGTCAAGCAACGCATCGACAACCTCTGGGGGAGCCTCGGCCTATGAGCCTGCGCGTCATCGATCTCGACCTCAACGACGCCGCCCATGCGGCAGCGCTCATCGACCTGCTCGACCACTATGCGCAGGACCCGATGGGCGGCGGCAACGGCCTGAAGCCGGCAGTGAAGGCGACGCTGGTCGACGGCCTGCAGGGCGTGCCTTTCTTCCACGGCGGGTTGGCGTTGGCCGGCGACGAAGCGGTCGGCCTGATCAACTGCTTCGCCGGCTTTTCGACTTTCGCCGCCAAGCCGCTGCTCAACATCCACGACATCGTCGTCCGTCGCGAGCGCCGCCGCCAGGGCATCGGCCAGGCGTTGCTGGCCTGGGCCGAAGCCAAGGCGCGCGCGCTCGGCTGCTGCAAGCTGACGCTGGAAGTGCTGTCGAACAATCACAAGGCGATGGCCTCCTACCAGCTCGCCGGTTTCGCGCCTTACGTGCTCGACCCGGCCGCCGGCCAGGCGCTGTTCCTGCAGAAGATGCTGGCCGAGGAGAAGCCATGAACCCACCGATCGAATCCGGCCCCGGCGGCGTCCGTCCGTCGCTGGTCAATGTCACCCACCTGATCTACGGCCTGCACGCGATCGCCGTACTGATCGGGGTCACTTCGTCAGCGACCATCGTTGGCGGTTTCGTCTTCGGGTTGCCGTCGTTGCTCGCCGTCTTCCTCAACTACTGGATGCGCAGCGAAGTCCGCGGCACCTGGCTGGAGAGTCATTTCCGCTGGCAGATCCGGACCTTCTGGTTCACCGTGCTGTGGCTCGGTGTCTATGGCTTGTTCGTGATCACCATCATCGGCATTCCGATCGCCTTCGTACTGATCCTCGGCCTCGGTTTCTGGGTCGCCTACCGCGTCATCCGCGGCTGGCTGGCGCTCAACGCCGGCGAGACGATCAACGCCTGATTCCAGCGCGCGCTCAGCGCTGCCGCCGCCAGGTTTCGAGCATCGCCAGCGACTGCCCGTAGCTGTGACTGAGTTGCGCGTCGTCGTAGCGATGTGCGCTGCCCACCGGGCAGGCCAGGCGCGCCAGGCAGCTGCGGGCGCAGGGCGAGCCGGGGCGCAGGCGTTCGTCGCTGCAGGCGGTGAGCAGGAAAGGCTCGCCGGCGGCGCCGGCCGGGCAGGCGGCCAGGCAGGGGCGAGTGGCGCAGTCGAGGCAGGGATTGGCGCCACCGGCACTGCCGCCGGGCAGGAAATCGCTGTCGGCGACGATGGCGGCACGGTAGGCGTGCCAGCTCCCCCAGACGGCATCGACGCCGACCATGAAAGGCGAGACATGATGCCAGCCGGCCAGGCGGCCGAGCGACTGCAGGCCGATTGCGGCGCTGCCGGGATAGACGATGCGGTAACGGCAAGCCGGGCAATGCCCGGCAAAGAAGCGATCGACCGTCGCCACCGTGTAGTCGTCGATCGGGTTCGCGCCGCTCACGCCGCTAGCCTGCACGCATTCCCAGAGGCGCCGGCCGGCGTGGCCGAGCAGGATCAGTTGCCGTTCGCCGGGGGCGAGCGCCAGCGGGGCGAGCAGTTCGCCGGGCAGGGCGGCGAGGTCGAAGACGTAGTGCCGGTTGAGGCCGGCGGCGTCGAGGAAGGCCGCCGGCAGCGCGGGTCGGCTCATTGCCGGGCGGCGATCCAGTCGAGCAGGGCGTCGATCGCGGCGCCGCCTTCCTGGGCCTGCGCGTCGTTGATCAGGAAGCTCAGGGCGTAACGCCGGCCGGCGGCGTCGATCGCGTAGCCGGCGGCGCTGCGCACGCCGTCGAGGGTGCCGGTCTTGATGTGGGCGCGCCCGGCTACCGGGCTGCCGTTGAGGCGCTTCTTCATCGTCCCGTCGACGCCGGCCAGCGGCAGGCTGGCGATGAACTCGGGCATCAGCGGACTGCGCCAGGCGTCGAGCAGCAACTGGTTGAGCTGGCTGGCGCTGATCCGTTCCAGGCGCGACAGGCCGGAGCCGTTGTCGAGCACCAGGCCGGGGAAGTCGAGGCCGCGCGTGCCCAGCCAGGCGGCGACGCGCCGCCGCGCCTGTTCGGCACTGGCCGGCGTGCCGTCGTTGCCGAGGCTGAGGAAGACCTGGCGGGCCATCACGTTGTTGCTGAACTTGTTGATGTCGCGGACGAGGTCGGCGAGCGGCGCCGACTCCTGGCGGGCGAGCGGGATCGCCCCGGGCGGCGTGCGGCCGTTGCGGACGCGGCCGTCGAGGCGGCCGCCGAGTTCCCGCCACAGCGCGCGCAACAGGCCGTCGGCGTGGGCGTCGGCGGAGAGCGGAGCGAGGTTGAGGCTGCGTTCGCCGCAGCGGTTGGCATAGCTGCCGCGCACTTCGAGGCGGCGCCCGCTGCTTTCCGGCTTGACGCTGAGCTGGATGCGGTCGCGCCAGTCGCCGGGGCAGGGGCCATTGCTGGTGCGCAGGCCGTTGTCGACGACCAGGTCGGCACTCGGTGATTCGAGCAGGATACGCGGCCGGGCGACGTCGGGTTGCAAGGTGAAGCGCAGCGCCTGGAAGTCGAGCAGCAGCGCGTCAGGGCCGACGTTGTAGGCGCGTTGCGGCTTGTTGTCGAAGGCGGCGGGGTCAAAATCGACCGGCGCAAAGGCGCTGCGGTCGAGGACGATGTCGCCGGCGATGCGGTTGATGCCGCGCACGCGCAACTGGCGCAGCAGGAACCAGAGCTGGTCGCTGCTCAGCTTGGGGTCGCCGCTGCCGCGCAGGTAGAGATTGCCGGCAAGGACGCCGGCCGTGGGTTCGCGTTCGACCAGGGCGTCGGTCTGCCAGACGTGGGCCGGGCCGAGCAGGTCGAGCGCGGCGTAGGTGGTGAGCAGCTTCATCACCGACGCCGGGTTCATCGGCGCGTCGGCGTTGTGGGCGAGTAGCGGGGCGGCGGCGTCGAGCGGCTGGACGACGACGGCGACACCGCTGTCGCGGATGCCGGCCGCCTGCAGTGCCTGGGCGACGCCCGGCGGTAGCTGGGCGCTGGCGGCGGGGGCAAGCAGTAGCAGGGTGAGGGCAAACAGCGTTTGCAGGATGCGTGGCATCGCTATTCCGGAAAGAAAATCGGGGTCCGTCGGGCCCCCGATTTTACGCCGGCGGTGAGGATTCAGCGGCGCTGAAATTCGAAATCGCCGATCAGTTTGGCCAGGGTCTGCGAGGTCTGCATCAGTTCGCTGGCCGCCTGGCTGGCCTGGCGGGCGGCGCTGGTGTTCTGCTCGATCAGGTCGGTGATCTGCTGCATGCTGATCGCCACCTCCTCGCTGGCCACCCCCTGCTGGCGGGCGGCGTCGGAAATCTGCCCGGCCATCTGCGAGACCTGGCTCGACGACAGGGTGATGCCTTCCAGGCCGGCGACGCTGTCGCGCAGCTTGCCGATGCCGGTTTCCACTTCCTGCGATGCGATATCCATGCTGGTGACGGCCTGCGCCGTCACCGACTGGATCTCGCCGACCGTCTTGTTGATGTCGGCGGTCGAACTGGTGGTGCGCTCGGCGAGCTTGCGCACCTCGTCGGCGACGACCGCGAAACCGCGGCCCTGTTCGCCAGCGCGGGCGGCTTCGATCGCCGCGTTGAGGGCGAGCAGGTTGGTCTGGTTGGCAATCTCGGCAATGACGCCGGTGATGTCGCCGATCTTGGCGATCGACTGGTTGAGCTGGTCGATGATCCGGTTGGAGGCGGCGACTGCATCGACCACCCGCGACGTGGCGGCCATGCTCTGGCTGATGTTGGCGTTGCTCTCGTTGACCCGCTGTTGCGACTGGCTGGCGGCGCTGGCGGTTTCCTGGGCGTTGGCCGCCACTTCCTGGACCGACTGGCTGAACTCCTCGGTCGCCGCCGCGACGCCCTCGACGCTCGCCTGTTGCTGCTCGGATTGCAGCGACACCTGGCGCATCTGGTTTTCCAGCAGGCGGCAGCGGGTGTCGATGGCGCGCGAGGCGTTGTTGATCTCGTCAAGCATCGCCTTCAGCGTGTTCTGCATGATGCCGAGGTTGCACAAGAGCAGGCCGGGCTCGTCGCGACCGTCGATGTCGATGTCGTCGGTCAGCTTGCCTTCGGCGATCCGGTCGAACAGGTGGATCGCCTTGCGGATCGGGCCGACCACACCGCGCACCAGCAGCGAGCCGCCGATCAGCGTCAGCAGGATGGCGCCGAGCAGCAGGCCGATGCTGAAGTTGCGCACCCAGTAGTAGTGGCTCAATGCGGCTTCGTAACGAGCGTTGGCGGCACCCGATATTTCCTCGATCAGGGCATTGCCTTCCCGTTGCATCTCGGCGTAGAGCGGGTTCACGCTGCGCAGCAGGGTAATGTTGGTGTCCATGAACAAGCCCTGCTTGAGATGGTCGCGGGCGAGATTGATGCCCTCCTTGGAGTAGCGTTCGCGCACTTCGCCGAATTTCTGCAGCAGCGCCGTTTCCCTGTCGCTGAGTTTGATGGCCTGCAGTTGTTCGAGCAGGCTGTTGATCTCCTGGCGGTTCTTCAGGGTCGCCTCGATGTGCAGGTCGAGCGGATGGTCGTGCAGCTTGGCGAACTGGCTGCCCGGGTCGTGCTGCAGCGCCAACATGATCTGCGAGCGGTTGTCCGAAAGCAGGAACATCATTCGGTTGACCAGGTTCGAAGGAACCAGGTTGTTGCGGTACATCGCGTTCAGTTCTTCGTCGGTGTTTTTCAGGTTGGCGAGCCCGACGAGGCCGATCGTCGCCATCAGCACGATCAGTGCCCCCATCGCCAGCCAGATGCGGGCGCGCAGGCTCAACGTCCGGCGGCCGGTGGCGGGCAGCGAACCTTGCTGGCCGGCAGCCCGGTAGGCGGCCTCGGCGGCGGCTCGTTTGTCGGCCGGGGCCGGTGAGCGGATCGACAGGTAGCCGCTCGGCTGGCCATCCTTCTTGATCGGCACGACGAAGGCTTCGACCCAGTAATGATCGCCGTTCTTGCAGCGGTTCTTGACCAGGCCGCGCCAAGGCAAGCCGGCCTTGACCGTCTTCCACAGGTCGGCGAAGGCGGCTTCCGGCATGTCCGGGTGGCGGACGATGTTGTGATTCTGGCCGATCAGTTCCTCGCGGCTGAAGCCGCTGACTTCGACAAAGGTGTCGTTGACGAAGGTGATACTGCCTTTGAGGTCGGTGCGGGAGACGATGAAGGTATCGCTCGCCAGGCGCACCTCGTTCTGCGTGACAGGCTGGTTGTTTTTCATGTTCGCTCCAGGGGGCAAGCGTTGCTGGCCGGACTTTTCCGCCGCATTTCCTCATCCGCTGCGGTTGCCGTTTGGGGGCGAATATATAACTTTAGTTCTAGTTCGTGTGGGGCTTTGCCTTCCCGAAACACTGTGCAAAAAAAACCCGGCGGGCGCCGGGTTGGTTTGTTTTATTTGCCAGCATCCTGCTCGTAGATCACGTCGGCCCGTCGGTTCTCCGCCCAGGCTTCCTCGTTGCGTCCGAGCAGCTTCGGCTTGCGCTTGCCCCAGGTCTTGACCGTGACCTGGGTGCTGCCGGCGCCGTGGCCGAGCAGCGTGGCGCGCACGCTTTGCGCCCGCTTCAGGCCGAGGCGTTCGTTGTAGCCGCTGCTGCCGCGTTCGTCGGCGTGGCCTTCGATGCGCACCCGGGTTTGCGGATTGCGCGCCAGGTAGCGGGCGTGTGCCTGCAGGATGGGGTCGTAATCGGCCTTGATCGCTGCCTGGTCGAGGTCGAAATAGACGCTGCGTTGCGTGCGCAGGCCTTCCTCGTCCATGCGCATCGGCTTTTCGCCGGTTTCCGCGGCGGCCACCACCGGCGTTGCCGGTTGCAGTTCGGACGGCACTTCCTGGCCGAGCAGCCCGGGGTGCACCTTGAGCGCTCCGCTCTGGGCGATCTGCCGGGAGCGTGACGGATCGTTGCCGGTGGCGCAGGCGCTGAGTAGGGAGGCAAGCAACAGGATGAGGGGAATCGGGCGCATGATGGTCGGGCAACTAAGCAATCGCAGGATGATAGCCGCTCTCGGCCCGCTCTACCAGTTTCCCTTGCGCCCGGGAAGGTGGGGTTTCGGGGCGGTGTATAATCGCGCACCAAATTTCGTTACGCCAGTTTCCCGTGATCTTTACCTTAGGCATCAACCACCACTCGGCACCGCTCGCCATCCGCGAACGCGTGGCTTTTGGCGCCGACAAGCTGCAGCATGCGCTGGCCGAACTGGCGCAGGCCAAGGCGGTGAAGGAGGTGGCGATCCTGTCGACCTGCAACCGGACCGAGATCTACTGTGCCGCGGAATCGGCGCAGCAGGTGATCGACTGGCTGACGTCCTACCACCAGGTGGCGTACGAGGAACTGGCGCCCTATCTCTACGTGCATGACCAGCCGGCTGCCGTGCGTCATGCCTTCCGGGTTGCCTGCGGACTTGATTCGATGGTCATCGGCGAGCCGCAGATTCTTGGTCAGGTCAAGGACGCGGTGCGCGCCGCGGAAGATGTCGGCACTCTCGGCAGCCAGTTGCACAAGCTGTTTCAGCGCGCCTTCTCGGTGGCCAAGGAAGTGCGCAGCACCACCGCGATCGGCGCCAACATCGTGTCGATGGCGGCGGCTGGGGTCCATCTCGCCGAGCGCATCTTCGATTCGGTGGCCGGTCAGCGCATCCTGTTCATCGGCGCCGGCGAGATGATCGAATTGTGCGCCGCCCACTTCTGTGCCGAAAAGCCGCGTCAGGTGACGGTTGCCAACCGCACCGTCGAACGTGGCCGGGAGCTGGCCGAACGCTACGCCGGTCGCGCCATCCGCCTCGACGAGCTGGCCGATGCCTTGCCGCAGCACGACATCGTCGTTTCCTGTACCGCCAGTCCGCTGCCCATCATCGGCCTGGGGATGGCCGAACGGGCGGTCAAACTGCGCCGCCACCGGCCGATCTTCATCGTCGACCTGGCGGTGCCGCGCGACGTCGAGGAGGAAGTCGGCGAACTCGACGACGTCTTTTTGTACACCGTCGACGACCTGGCGCAGATTGTCGAGAGCGGCATGGAGTCGCGCCAGGCGGCGGTGGTCGAGGCCGAGGGAATCATTGCCCAGCGGGTGCAGGAATTCATCGGCTGGCTGGAGGCGCGCGACACGGTGCCGGTGATCCGCGCCCTGCGCGATTCGGCCGAGCGCATGCGGCGCCACGAAGTCGAGCATGCGCTGAAGTTGCTGGCGCGTGGCGAGGCGCCGGAGAAGGTGGTCGAACAACTGGCGCAGCGTCTGAGCAACAAGTTCCTGCACGCGCCGACCAGCGCCCTCGGCGCGGCCGAAGGCGAGGACAGGCAACGCCTGCAGCAGACGGTAGCGCGTCTGTTCCACCTGCACGGCGACTGAGCGCCAGGGGGGCTTCAGTCGCTGCCGCTCGTCGGGCGGTTGAGGACGATGCGGTTGCGGCCGCTGCGCTTGGCGTCAAGCAGCGCGTCGTCGGCGGCTTCGATCAGGGTCGAGGTGGTCAGGTAATCGGGTAGCGCGGCGACGCCGCAACTGAAGGTGACGCGCAAGGTGCCCTGGGCGTGGGCGTGCGGTAGCTGGCCGAAATCGAGACGGATCTGGTCGATCAGGCGGACCGCGTGCTCCGGGTCGATGTCGGGCAGCGCAATCAGGAATTCCTCGCCGCCGTAGCGGCCGACCAGGTCGGTGTTGCGCAGGCGGCCACGGAGCAGCCAGGCCAGGCTGCGGATCACCTGGTCGCCGACCGGGTGGCCGTAGGTGTCGTTGATCACCTTGAAGCGGTCGATGTCGATCATCGCCACCACCAACTGGCCGCCGGCCTGCGCGGCATTGAGCATGCGCTCGACCTGGAGCTTCGAGGTCGAATGGTTGAACAGCCCGGTCAGGCTGTCGTGCTGGCCGGAATAGAGCATTTCCCGGTAGCGCTCGATCTTGGTCTTGACCACCGAGGCGAGGATGATCGGGTTGACCGGCTTGGTCAGGAACTGGTCGCCGCCCAGGCGCAGGGCTTCGACCTGCTGCACGATGTCGTTCTCGCTCGACAGGTAGATCACCGGCAGCGACTGGTATTCGGGAATCTGGCGCAGCGCGCTGGTGACTTCGACGCCAGTGCAGAAGGGCATGTACATGTCCATCAGGATGGCGTCGGGGCGGTATTCGCTGGCCACTTCGAGGAGCAGGCGCGGGTCGTTGATCGCCTTGCTGTCGATGCCGTGCTGGGTCAGCGAGCGCCGGATGTGGGCGACGGCGGTGGCCGAGTCCTCGACGATCAGTACGCGGTACATCTCCTGCTCGTGCATGTCCACCAGGTCGAGGATACGCGACAGGACGTCGCTGACCTTGTTGCCGACCGGCACGCAGGCGTCGGCGCCGGCGCGCTGCAGCAGGACGATGCTTTGCAGGTTGGACGGTACCGACAGGCAGTAGAAATAGCTGGTCGGGAAGCGCGTGCGCAGGGCGATGATCGCGGTGATCGCCGCCGGCGGATAGGCCCGGCCTTCGACGTCGGGGATGAAGATGATGGCGAGCGGCGGCTCGTCGTCGGTGGGTTGTTCTTCCCAGCGGATGCTTTCCGGCTTGAAGCCGAAGAAACCGAGCTGTTCCGACAGCGAGGTGGACCAGGGGTGGCCGGCGCGGCTGACGAGAACCACGCGGCGCGGCTTGTTCCAGGTCTCCGCGGCTTTCCCCTCGCTGTTGTCGAGGACGCGCCGGGCCTGGATGGCCGGTGTTTCGTGGCGCCGCAGTTCGCTCAGGATGACGCTCAGCTTGCGCTCGATGGCGACCGCCTGGTCGAGCGAGATCGGGTGGGTGTCGCGTTCGCCGTAGAAGGAGAGTGCGGTGTTTTCCAGTTCCTGGCAGGCGCGGACCAGCCCCGGCAACTGCAGGCGATGCAGTTGTTCGGTGAGGCCGTTCAGCGATAGGGTGAATTCGACGAAGATGTCGAACACGCCCTGTTCGCGGTAACTGGCCCAGCCTCGCTCAAGGGTGGCGGCGAGGGCGAGCACGGAATTTGGAAAATTTGACATCGCGCATTCAGAACAATCGAACAATTATGCTGACGGAACCCGATCCTGGCAATCTCGGTGTATTACCAGGGGGGAACTCGGGTACCATAACGGCCCCATTCTCCTAGTCCCGCCGCCCGGATCGATGAAAGCTAGCATTCGTCAAAAACTGGATCTGCTGGTCGATCGCCTCGACGAAATCGATCGTCTGCTGTCTTCGCCCGACGCGGCTGGCGACATGGCCCAGTTTACCCGTCTCTCGCGCGAGCGGGCGGAAGTCGAACCGGTGACCATTCGCTACAATGCCTTTCGTCAGGCGGAAAACGATCTGGCGGAAGCGGAGGCGATGCGCGGCGATCCCGATCTGCGCGAGTTCGCCGAAGAGGAAATCGCCGCCGCCAAGGCGCGCCTGCCGGCACTCGAAATCGAACTGCAGAAACTGCTGCTGCCCAAGGATCCCAACGACGACAAGAGCGTCATCCTGGAAATCCGCGCCGGCACCGGCGGCGACGAGTCGGCGCTGTTCGCCGGCGATCTCTTCCGCATGTATTCGCGCTACGCCGAGCGTCAGCGCTGGCAGGTCGAAGTCTTGTCGGCCAGCGAGTCCGATCTCGGTGGCTACAAGGAAGTGATCTGCCGCATCGCCGGTTACGGCGCTTATTCCCGGCTCAAGTTCGAATCCGGCGGTCACCGCGTGCAGCGCGTGCCGGAAACCGAGACCCAGGGGCGCATCCACACCTCGGCCTGCACCGTCGCCGTGATGCCGGAAGCCGACGAGGTCGAGGACGTCAACCTCAACCCGGCTGACCTGCGCATCGACACCTTCCGCGCCTCCGGCGCCGGCGGCCAGCACATCAACAAGACCGACTCGGCGGTGCGCATCACCCACCTGCCGACCGGCATCGTCGCCGAATGCCAGGACGGCCGTTCGCAGCACGCCAACAAGGCGTCGGCAATGAAGGTGCTGGCGGCGCGCATCAAGGACATCCAGGTGCGCGCGCAGCAAAGCCACATCGCCAGCACGCGCAAGAGTCTGATCGGTTCCGGCGACCGCTCGGAGCGCATCCGCACCTACAACTTCCCGCAGGGGCGGGTCACCGACCATCGCATCAACCTGACGCTGTACAAGATCGCCGCGATCATGGAAGGCGACATGGACGAAGTGCTCGACGCGCTGGCCGCCGAACACCAGGCCGACCTGCTCGCCGAACTGGCCGAGCAGCAATGACGCTGGGCGAAGCGCTGGTCGCGGCGCGGCAGAAGATCGACCGGCTCGACGCCCGCCTGCTCCTCGAACGCGCCAGCGGCTGTGCGCATGCCGACCTCCTGGCGCGGCCGGAAACGCCGCTGCCCGCGCCAGCCGCCGCGCAGTTCCTGGATTGGGTCCACCGCCGCGCCGCCGGCGAACCGCTGGCCTACATCGTTGGCGAGGCGGAGTTTCGCGGTCGCCTGTTCCAGGTCTCGCCGGCAGTGCTGGTGCCGCGGCCGGAAACCGAGGTCCTGATCGAGCTGGCGCTGGTCCGCTTGGCCGGCCGGCCGCGGGTACTCGACCTGGGTACCGGTTCCGGCATCGTTGCCGTCTCGCTGGCGCTCGAATTTCCCGCGGCCGACGTCGTCGCCGTCGATCTCTCGCCGGCCGCGCTCGCCGTTGCCCGCAACAATGCCGGCCGTCTCGGCGCCGCCGTGCGCTGTGTCGACAGCGACTGGTACGCGGCGCTGAGCGGCGAGCGTTTCGACCTGATCGTCGCCAATCCACCTTACATTGCCGCCGACGATCCGCACCTGAGCGGCGACGGCTTGCCCTGCGAGCCGCAGATGGCGCTTACCGACGGCGGCGACGGGCTGAACTGCATCCGCGTCATCGTTGCCGGCGCCGCGGCGCATCTGACGGCCGGCGGCTGGCTGCTGTTCGAGCATGGTTACGACCAGGGTGCGGCGAGCCGGAACTTATTGGCCGCCGCCGGGTTCCAAGACGCATTCACGCAACCCGACCTGGCCGGCAACGACCGTGTTTCCGGCGGGCACCTGTAATGCAACTGGAGTCCCCATGTCCGACGTACAACAACGCATCCACGCAACCGTCACCGGCAACCCGGTCGTCCTCTACATGAAGGGCGACGCCCGCTTCCCGCAGTGCGGCTTTTCCGCTGCCGCGGTGCAGATCCTGAAGGCCTGCGGCGTGAACGACTTCGTCACGGTCAACGTGCTGGCCGACGAGGAAATCCGCCAGGGGGTCAAGGACTACGCCAACTGGCCGACCATCCCGCAGCTCTACATCAAGGGCGAGTTCGTCGGCGGCTGCGACATCATGAAGGAAATGTACGCGGCCGGCGAATTGCAGCAGATGCTGGCCGACGTCGTCAGCGCCTGAGCGGCATGGCAGCATGAATAAGCCCCGGCAATTGCCCGGGGCTTTTTAACGGGCGCCGTTCAGGCGGCCTTCTCGGCAGTGAATTCCTCGTAGGCGCGTAACGCCTCGGCGGCCGTCATGTAGCCCGGGCCGCCGCCCATGTAGATGCTCACCGCCAGCGTTTCCAGGAACTGCTCGCGGGTCACGCCGAGACGGATCAGGGCCTTGACGTGGAAGCCGATGCAGCCGTCGCAATGCTGGGCGATGCCGATCGCCAGCGCGATCAATTCCTTCTGTAGTTCGCTCAGCGCACCGGCCTTCATCGCGCCGTTGTGCATCGCCGAGAAACCCTGGGTGGCTTCCGGTAGTTCCTTGCGCAGGGTGCCGAGGGCCTTGGTCAGGTCGGTGGTGACGGCGCGGTAGGATTTGCTGCTCATGCGTTCTCCCGATAGGTTAAATTAGAGAACGCTAATTTTAACCGGAAAGCGCGTCAGCCACGCTTTCCGGTGCCGTGCGCCAGGCTCAGAGGCGGTTGCGGGCGCGGGCGATGGCGGCCCTCACCTGCTCCGGCGCCGTGCCGCCGATATGCTTGCGGCTGGCCAGCGAACCCTCGACGGTGAGCACGGTATAGACATCGTCGTCGATCAGCGGCGAGAACTGGCGGAACTCCTCCAGCGTCAGGCCGGGCAGATCGACACCCTTGAACTCGGCCGCCTTCACCGCGTGGCCGACGGCTTCGTGGGCGTCGCGGAAGGGCAGGCCCTTCTTGACCAGGTAGTCGGCGAGGTCGGTGGCGGTGGCGAAGCCCTGGGTCAGCGCGGCCTGCATGTTGTCGGCGCGCACCGTGATGCCGCCGGCCATGTCGGCGAAGATGCGCAAGGTGTCGGTGACCGTGTCGACGGCGTCGAACAGCGGCTCCTTGTCTTCCTGGTTGTCCTTGTTGTAGGCGAGCGGCTGCGACTTCATCAGGGTCAGCAGGCTGATCAGCTGGCCGTACACGCGGCCGGTCTTGCCGCGCGCCAGTTCCGGCACGTCCGGGTTCTTCTTCTGCGGCATGATCGACGAGCCGGTGCAGAAGCGGTCGGCAATCTGGATGAAGCCGACGCGCGGGCTCATCCACATCACCAGTTCTTCCGACAGGCGGCTGATGTGCATCATCAAGAGGGCACAGGCGGCGGTGAATTCGATCGCGAAGTCGCGGTCCGACACGGCGTCCAGCGAGTTCTCGCAGACGGCCTCGAAGCCGAGCTGGTCGGCGACGTATTCGCGGTCGATCGGGTAGGTCGTGCCGGCCAGCGCGGCAGCGCCCAGCGGCAGGCGGTTGACGCGCTTCCTGGCGTCGGCGAAACGCTCGGCGTCACGGCCGAACATCTCGAAATAGGCCAGGACATGGTGGCCGAAGGTCACCGGTTGCGCCACCTGCAGATGGGTGAAGCCGGGCATCGGCGTTGCCGCTTCCTTCTCGGCGAGGTCAATCAGCGCGCTGCGGAAGGCCTTCAGCAGCACCTGGATGTCGTCGATCGCGTCGCGCAGGTAGAGGCGGATGTCGGTCGCCACCTGGTCGTTGCGCGAGCGGCCGGTGTGCAGGCGCTTGCCGGCGTCGCCGACGAGCGCGGTGAGGCGCTTCTCGATGTTGAGGTGCACGTCTTCCAGGTCGATCGACCATTCCAGCTGGCCGGACTCGATTTCCTCAGCGACTTGCGCCATGCCGCGCTCGATGTCGGCCAGGTCCTGGGCGCTGATGATGCCTTGCCGGGCGAGCATCCGGGCGTGCGCGAGCGAGCCCCGGATGTCCTGGCGCCACATGCGCTGGTCGAAATCGACCGAGGCCGTGTAGCGTTTGACGAGATCGGAGACCGGCTCGGAGAAGCGGCCGGCCCAGGTGTATTGGTTGGCGTTGGAAGTCATGACTTGGGTCTACAATGGGGCGCGAAATGAGATGAGGAATTCGGTTGAATCCGCAAGAAGAATGACAAGTATACGGCACTTTCCGGCGACCCAGCCGCTGCCCGACTGGCGCAACTTCGGCGTCATGCTGCGCGTCCTGCTCGGCATCAACCTGCTCGCCGCCGTCGCCGCGCTGATCCAGTCGCCGGACCTGGCGAGCTGGGGTGAGCGTTTCGTCGCCATGGCCTCGGTAGTCGAACCGTTGCTGCTGATCGGTCTCGCCGTCCTGTCGCTGTGCCGCGACCTGCTCTGGCGCCTGCGCCTGCGCGTCGGCCAGGCCTGCGTGCTGGCATTGGCCGGTGGCCTGGCGGCGGTGCTCTTCGCCTATGGACATTCACTGCACCTGGTCGAGGCCGAGGCGGTCACTCGCGGCAGCCTGCTCGCCATGACGGCAACCGGGATGCTGCTGCTCTATTTCGAACTGCGCTCGCGGGCGCTGTCGCCGGCCCAGGCCGAGGCGCGGCTGGCAGCGTTGAACGCGCGGATCCGGCCGCATTTCCTGTTCAATTCGTTGAACGCCGTCCTCTCGCTGATCCGGGCCCGCCCCAAGGATGCAGAGGCGGCGCTGGAAGCGCTCTCCGACCTGTTCCGCGCGGCGATGCGCGATCCGTCGGAGCGGGTCAGCCTGGCCGACGAGATTGCCCTCGGCCGGCAGTACCTTGAACTTGAGCAACTGCGCCTGGGCGAGCGCCTGACGGTCGACTGGCAGCTCGGCGAGCTGGCGCTCGATTTGCCGATCCCGCCGCTGATGCTGCAGCCGCTGCTGGAGAACGCGGTGCGCCACGGCATCGAGCCGCTGCCCGAAGGTGGCACCGTGGTCGTCGGCCTGGAGCGGCGCGGCGACGAGCTGCTGGTGCGCATCGCCAACCCAACCGCCGGTCGGTCGGCTGCCGCCGCCGGTAACCAGATGGCATTGCTCAACATCCGCGAACGCCTGGCGCTGTATTACGATCTCGAGGCTCGGCTGGAGACCGAGATTGACGATCACCACTACGAAGTCCGCATCGTGCTGCCATGCCAACGCAAATCCCGCTGAAAATCCTCCTGGTCGACGACGAGCCGCTGGCGCGCGAGCGCTTGCGCACCCTGCTCGGCGACATCGCCGGACAGTGCCCGGGCGAGATTGTCGGCGAGGCGGCCAACGGCCTGCAGGCGCTCGAGCAACTGGACAAGCAAGCGGTCGACGTGGTGTTTTGCGATATCCGCATGCCCGGCATGGACGGCATCGAGCTGGCTTCGCACCTCGGGCGCCTGGTGAACCCGCCGGCGGTGATCTTTACCACTGCCTACGACAATTACGCGGTGCAGGCCTTCGATCTCAACGCGCTCGATTACCTGATGAAGCCGGTGCGCGCCCAGCGCCTGCTGACGGCGCTGCAGAAACTGCCCGGGACGCGCCCCGATCCCGCCGTGCTGGCCGGCATCGGCCAGGCGGTGCGCGGCGGCGGGCGCACGCATCTGTCCTGCCACGAACGTGGCCGCCTGCTGCTGGTACCGGTCGAGGAAGTGCTGTATTTCCGTGCCGACCTCAAATATGTGGCGGCGCGCACCGTCGAGCGCGAATACCTGCTCGACGAGTCGCTGACCCATCTGGAAAACGAGTTTCCCGAGCAGTTTTTGCGCCTGCACCGAGCGGTGCTGGTGGCGCGGCGGGCGATCGCCGGTTTCGAGAAAGCCGCCGGCGACGATGCCGAGGCCTACGGCTGGGCGCTGCTGCGCGGTGTTTCGGAGAAGTTGCCGGTCAGTCGCCGCCAGTGGGTGGCGGCGAAAGGCGGGCTGGGGAATCCGGTTTAGGCGCTGATCGCGTGGGCGGAGGCCGGCTGCTCGGCAGCCGGTTTCGTGTTGCGTCGGGGGATGCCTTGTTCGTCGAGCAGGCGCTCGATACGGAAAAAGACTTCCTGGCGGTTGAAGGGCTTCTTCATGAAATCGTCGGCGCCGATGCGGGTGCCGAAGAACTGTTCCATCGCCTGCTCGTTGCCGCTCATCATGATCACCGGCGTGTCGCGTGTCTGCGCATCGCGGCGGATGGCGCGCAGGGCGGCGAAACCGTTCATGCCCGGCAGCATGATGTCGAGGAAGACCAGTTGCGGACGTTTTTCCTGCAACTGGACGAGGCCGCTTTCGGCGTCGAAACACTCGATGGTGTCGAGCCCGGCCGAGCGCAGGAACTTGCGCAGCACGGCGACCACCGTCTTGGAATCGTCGATGATCAGCACGCAGGTGCCCGGCGGTGGGTCGACCCGCGGCCGCTGCCGCCTCTCCACCGGCATCGGGACCACCTTGGCGACCGGTTCCGGTGCGCGGGCGGGGCGCCCGAAGAGGGATTTCAATTGATCGAGGATGCCCATGAATTTTCTCCGCTTGGTTCGATTCCGACGATCTGCCCGGGCTTTCCGGCGGTGAACGGAACAGTTCCGTTCGCCGGGAGCGACGCCGATTCATGTCGTATGCATTTGACCACGGGGGGCGCGGCAAGTCTAGTGCTTTTTCCCCGCCTGGCTCTACTTCCCGGGTGGGCTCTAGGTGTCGCGCGGCGCTGTGCTGGCGGGCGGCGGCAAGGGGGAAGGTCGGTACAGCGTTTCGCTCAGCCACAGGGCGGCGTAGCTGGCATACCAGGCAAAGACCACGTCCGAAAGAAAGTGTGCTCCGACTGCCAGGCGCGCCAAGCCGGTGCATGCCGTCGCGACGATGGCGGCGAGCAGCCAGGGCAGTCGTCGTTTGCGTCGCCAGCCGGGGGCCAGGAGCAGGAAGGCGGTGGTCGCCGCGTGACCGCTGACGAAGGCGCAGTTGCGCTTGCATTGACCTGCCGGCAGGAAGGCCGGCGAAAAGGTCCGCGCGCCGTCAAAGGTCGCAATGTCCGAAGGTCGGGCGCGTTCCGCCAGGGCCTTGATCGCCTCCACGCCGACGAGCGGGCCGAGCAATGCGGCGACGAGCAGGAAGGCGACGCTGTCGCGGGTCGCGGGCGGCACGACGTCCGGTCGAAAGCGGCCGATCAGCGCCACGAGGATGAGCAGCACGAGCACACTGCGGCCGATGCGCGGCACCCACAGATTGGGCAAGGCAGTCCAGAAATCGCCGCTGTTGTAGCGCCAGATGCCATCGCTCGCATAGAAGTGGCGGCTGACGGCGAGATCGATCTCGGGATGGGTGATGAACAGGATCGCCAGCACAAGACCGACGCCGAGGATCAGGCGGTACTCAAGGCTTCTGGAAGTCATCGAGCAGGTATATCTCGAGCCGGCGCGTGGTCCCCGGTCCGCGCGAACCGGTCGCGAGACTGGCGAGGTGTTCGTGGCGGGCGAAGCGGCTGGCGATATCGGCAGGCAGGGCGGTGCTGGAGAGATAGAGCAGCGGTGCGCCGGGCGGCAGCGTCAGCGACTGGGTCAGCTCGTAGTGGTCGCGCACGCTGCCATCGGGGTTCCAGCGGGCGACGGACAGTTGTCGATCGCGCAGTTCGTATTGCAGGTGGGCGATCAGCGTGCGGTTGCCGGCGACCGGAATCGCTTGCGGGTAGGCGTCGAGCCAGGGTTCGAGTTGCTGCGCCAGGCGGTCCCAGCCGATGACCTGGGCGTAAGGGGTCGGCGGGTTGGCGCCGAAGGCGCGCAGTACCGCGCTGCCGTGATAGACGATGGCGCTGATCGCGATGTTGAGCACGATAGCGGCCCATAGCCAGCGCTGACGGCCGCTGTCGCGCAACCAGAGGACGGCGAGGATGCTTGCCGGGACGAAGGCCGGTGCGGCCCAGTTGGCGTTGGCCTTGCCGGCGTAGGCCTGGGCGCTGGCAAGCAACCACAAGGGGAGGGCGAAACAGAGCAGCAGCCGGGCGAAGTCGCCGGCCGGCGTGCGCTGGCGAGCCGACGGCAGGGCGGCGAAGAAGGCGGCGCCAAGCAGCGGGCCGAAGCAGCCCCATTGGCTGGCGACGAATTCGAGCAACGCGAGCGGGCCGCCGCCGTCGCGTTCGACGGTGATCTTTGCCGTGTGGCGCAGGGTCGGGAAATCGTGCTGGATGTTCCACCAGAGATTCGGCGCCAGGCACAGCAGCGCGAGACCGGCGGCCAGCCAGGGGCCGGGCCGGGCCAGTCGCTGGCGTTCGCAGAGCAGCAGATGGAGCAGTGCCGAGAGCAGGCCGGCCAGCATCGTGTACTTGCTCAGTAGGCCGGCGCCGCAGACCAGACCGAGCAGCAGCCAGCGCCAGAGCCGGTCGTCGCGCAGGGCATCGACGTAGAGGCGCAGCATCGCGCTCCAGGCCAGGACGAGCAGCGCGTCGGTGGTGACGGCGAGGCCCAGCCAGGCGAAGATCGGCAGGCTCAGGACGGCCAGCGCGCACCACCAGGCGGCGCGCGCGTCGCGGGCATCGCGGACCAACCCGTAGGCGAGCAGCGCGCTCAAGGGGTAGCAGAGCATGGCAAGCGCCTTGCTGCCCAGTACGCCATCGCCGAACAGCGCGGTCGACGCGGCGATCAAGGCCGCAATGCCGGGCGGTTTGGAAAAGTAGCCCCAGCTCAGGTGCTGCGCCCAGCCCCAGTATTGAGCCTCGTCGACGTGCAGGGTGATGCCCGCCGTGCCTATCGTCAGCACCCGCCAGACCAGGAACAGCGCGGCGACGGCGAGCAGCGACGGCCAGCGGAAAAGGCGTTCAGAGGACATCGCTGGTCTCGCGGTGGCTTGCCACCCGCTGCGGGGCGGCAGGCTGGTGCCAGCGGAGGTCGGCGCCAGTGTCCGGGGCGTCGCGCAGGACGTAGGCGCGTCCCGCGTCGGCGCCGAAATAGATGCGCGACAGGGTTTCCGCGAGGACGCCGGTGAGCACGCACTGGATGCCGATCAGCAGGGCGAAGAAGCCGGTCATCAGCAGCGGTCGGGTGCCGATGCTCTCGCCGAGCAGCTTGAGCACCGCCATGTAAAGCAGGACCAGCGAACCCAGACCGGAAAGCGCCAGCCCGATGTTGCCGAAGAAGTGGCCGGGGCGGTCGCGGAAGCGCATGAAGAAATACACCGCCAGCAGATCGAGGATGACGCGGAAGGTGCGCGAAATGCCGTACTTGGATTCGCCCAGCCGTCGCGGGTGATGTTCGACCGCCATCTCGGCGATCCGTCGCGGCGTGGTCACGGTACTCAGCCAGGCCGGGATGAAGCGGTGCATCTCGCCGTACAGGCGGATGCGGCGCAGCACGCTGGCGCGGAAGGCTTTCAGGCTGCAGCCGTAGTCGTGCAGGCGGACGCCGGTGACGCGGCCGATCAGGCGGTTGGCGATGCGTGACGGAATCTTGCGCAGCCACAGCCCGTCCTGTCGGTTGCGCCGCCAGCCGGCGACCAGGTCGAGGTCTTCGCGGAGCAGCTTGGCGACGAGCGCGGGGATGTCGACCGGATCGTTCTGCAGATCGCCGTCCAGGGTGACGATGACATCGCCCGCCGCCTGGTCGATGCCGGCCTGCATGGCGGCCGTCTGGCGGAAGTTGCGCGCCAGTTCGACGCAGCGCACGTGCTCGCCCCAGCGCTGCCGGGCCTTGCCGATCTCGGCTACGGTGTCGTCGCTGCTGCCGTCGTCGACCAGCAGCACTTCCCAGCGCCACGGGTAATCGCCGAGGCAGGCATGGATGCGGTCGACCAGCGGGGCGACGCATTTTTCCTCGTTGTAGAGCGGAACCACCAGCGACAGGCTGTGGGCGGGGACGGAGCGGGGCGGGTTCATGCGCGGGCGGAGGGGGGGAGTTCACTGGCGGGACGGGCGACCCAGGCCAGGGCGCCGGCGACGAGGGCG